>ERZ835109.34-NODE-34-length-145290-cov-176.662271_pt1 | contig 145290 bp, 120 predicted proteins | sample MGYA00519946_ERZ835109 | MGnify/ENA primary metagenome ERZ835109 (study PRJEB31850, sample SAMEA3708771) | human gut metagenome | biome: human gut; feature: human-associated habitat; material: faeces | place: China | collected 2014 ...
TCAGAGATATTTTATTATTTCTCAGAGATATTTTATTATTTCTCAGAGATATTTTATTATTTCTCAGAGATATTTTCCCTGTCTAATAGCTTCTTTAGAACACCCCCTAAGGAAAAACAAAGAAATTCCGGGAAAAGCTTGCGGGTTTAAAAATAAAGTCGTAACTTTGCGCAAAAGTTCATTTAAAAGACAGATAAGGAATTATGGTAGAGACAAACGATAGAAGATTGCCTGTAGGCATCCAGTCTTTTGAAGAAATCAGAGTGCAAGGATGTCTGTATGTTGACAAGACAGATATTATCTGGCAACTTGCCAACAGAGGAAAGAAGTATAATTACCTGAGCCGCCCTCGCCGCTTCGGTAAATCCGTTCTTGTCGATACGCTCGAATCCTACTTCCTGGGAAAGAAGGAACTCTTTGAGGGATTGAAGATCATGCAGCTGGAGACGGAATGGGTGAAGCGCCCTGTCATCAGACTGGATATGAGTCAAGCTGGTGCTGAGCCGGAAAGTGTACGAAGCTATCTGGACGATGTTTTTCATACCCTTGAAACGGTGTACGGAATTACTGTACGCCCAGACAGTTCTCTAGCCGTAAGATTCAAGAACATCATTGAGTCAGCTTTCAACCAAACCGGACAGCAAGTTGCCATTCTCATCGATGAATACGACTCCCCTTTGCAGCATTCGTGGAAAACTCCGCAGCATGAAGCATGTACCGATATCTATAGAGAAGTATTTGCAGTCTTGAAAGCACAGGATAAATACGAAAAATTTGTCTTCATCACCGGTATCACCAAGTTTACGCAGATTTCTCTTTTCTCAGTGCTCAACAATTTGAGCAACATCAGCTTTGAGCCGGAATACGCTGCTATCTGCGGTATTACGAAGGAAGAAGTTTTACGTGATTTCAAGCCGGAAATCAGTAAATTGGCAGAATACGAAGACTGGACTTACGACGAAGCAGTTGCCAATCTGACGGCATATTATGACGGCTATCATTTCAGTCGCCGCAATATGGTGGATGTCTTCAATCCGTTCAGTCTCATCAATGCCTTGGCAGATTCTGATTTGAAGAACTACTGGGCTTCATCGGGTGCAACCTCGCTGCTGCCTAAGTTTGTGGATGACATGGAAATCAAATTGGGTAATTTTGATAGTTGCGCCATCCTCCGTCAAACCATAGAGACATCGGATGTGACAGGTGGTGGAGCTGAATTGTTTCTCTATCAGTCGGGCTATCTTACGATTAAGGGTTACATAAACGGAACTTATCTTCTTGGCATTCCTAACTTCGAGGTAAGGCAAGCCTTGAATGAAATCGTGTTGCCAACGTTGACCATGCGCAAGAACAATGACCTTCAATCTACCCAGGCATTTCTGAATGCTCACCTCAGCGTAGGCAATCTTCCCGAAGCCATGAAATGCCTGAAGGCGCTCATTGCGGACGTTCCCTACAGCAACAAGAAACTTGCCAGCATGGATATGGAGGAGCGCTATCGTCTGATATTGAGCACAATCTTCAATGCCATCGGTTGCCGGGTGGAAGTAGAGAAGATGATTGCTACGGGCAGGATTGATATGGTGGTGGAAGTCACCAACTTCATCTATGTGCTGGAGTTGAAGCTGAGCAACAACGGTGGCGTGGATGCTGCCACGGAGCAGATAAAAGCCAAGCAGTATGCCGAGCCATTCCAGGCTGATAAGCGAAAAGTAATTGCCCTTGCCATAGAACTGGATGATAAGGGAAAGGGACTGGTTGACTGGAAGGAAGTATAAGATAACAAAAGAAGGGTCTATACGCCACCCGATCATCGTGGCATATAGACCCTTTTCTATTGTTTCTCCCATATACTTCAAAAAACAGCACCGCACCCAAAATGCATCTGTGGAATCCGTGAAATCCGTGGGACAAAGAATTCTGATAATTTACCAAATTCTCGCTCGTTTCTCAGGCTTCAGATAATTCATGTCGCCCCACTTCACGTCAAACAACTCATACCAACGATCACAGTTCATGGTACAACCATTGACACGAGCGAAACTAGGTGCATGAACGTCACCTCCATACATATTCATCAGATAATCATCCGACAATTTAGCTCTCCAAATATTAGCATAAGCCTGGAAGAACCTCTTCTCTTGCTTTACTAACTCCTCACCATAAAACCCTTGTTCCTTCAGTTTCTCCTCGTATACCTGTAAAGACATTTCCAACCCACCGAGATCGGCAATGTTTTCTCCCAGCGTTTGCTCACCATTTACATGATACCCATCAGAATCAACAAAGAGAGGAAGATGATTATAACAATCAACCAACAGATCTGTTTTTTCCTTGAAGGCCATCTGGTCTGATACTGTCCACCAATTTTTAAAGCGACCTACAGCATCAAACAGAGCCCCCTCGTCATCGAAGCCATGGGTTATCTCATGCCCAAATACCGCAACCAAGGCATAAAGCATTGCATCGGATTGACTCTCATCATAGAATGGAGGCAAAATAATATTTGGCAGGACAAAAACAGAATTGCAATACGGATAGTAAAAAGCATTGACTGCTGAAACAGAAAAACCATCCAAATAACAAAAATTACCGATCTCGTCTTTAGGCAATTTGCTGAGTAAAACATGTCTTAAATCATTTTGGCTTTTTCTTACCAAAGCCATATCTTCATACAAGAACTTGCCTGCCAACTGTGGAATTCCTTCTTCATGCCAAGAATCGGATTTGCCTACCAGGAATGTCATTTTTTTTAACTTTTCCAAAGCACTGTTCTTGGTTGTCTGGCTCATCCAGTCAAGTTTTTCAATTCTTCCTCTGAATGTACGACGGAGATTTTCCATCAAGTCTAGTATTTTCTGCCGATATGAATCCTTCAAGTACGTATCACAAAAAGTCTTGGCTGTCGGATAACTCAGTTTATCGTCAATCAAGCCTTTCAACACAGTCTCATCAGTCTTGCCCAAAAGTTTCTGGCAAGCTGTTCGTGAAGCCAAAGCCAAGTCGACCGCCAAACAGCATTCCAAGAGACTAACCACCTTACTGCCTTCACTATCAGATAGTAAAATGTCATCAAAGAAATAACTGGTAGCTCTATCCACATTCAATTTATCCGGTTCAACCCCCAATCCTTCCAAGAGAGCATAAATAATTTGTTCTTCATCACCAGCAGCTCTCGTAAGAAGTTGTTTTACCGAAATTAAATTCTCATGATATTCAGGACTACAGAGTCTCCTCATCCTGCTATTAGCATCTTCCTGTTCTTTAGAAGGCTGCAAAGAGAGTGCTTCCTCAACACGCATAGGAGCCATCTCTTTATCCACTCCCAACTGTATCAACGCCCATTCCAGCCAACTCGCCAATTTGGTATCATCATCGGCAAATTTCGACAAGAGGTCTGACAGTTGATTTTGTGATTCTATAGTATACAAGAATTCTCCATCCAAGACAGTTAGCACCCCTTTCAAAAAAGGCGTATTCCCAGCCTTCAAGCTCTCACCCAAAGCAAACGCCTTCTCTTCCTGAGTATTCATACTTTCCAATGACTGTATCTTTTGCTTCAACTGATTGATAGCATCTGCATCCTCTCCCAACCGTTCGAAATCATCTCTCAGCATTTGGTGTTGTGGGATTTCAAACTTCATTCTTTGCTCAACAGCAGCCTCAGCCTCAGAATACAACAGTCCAACATAATTTTCTCCAGAAATCAGAGGGGTCTTCTCATACCATTTGCCCCAACAATACAGGGCAAAGTTGTCACCAGGCTTTATCTGGGTATTCATGTTTTCATCCAATGTCCAAGGTTTGGCATCTACGGACGAAGGAGCCAAAGATTCATCCTCCTTATCACTGCACGATGCGAAAAAAGACAAGCCTATAGCCAACAAGCCTCCGAATAATAAAAGTTTTTTCTTCATGTTACAATTGATTTTAGAATTTCAAAAAGATAATTACGTAAAAAACAAGAAATTGATAAGATAGACTATTCCTATCCCCAATAGCGCCAACGCAACCAACAACAGGAACAAATAAAGCACCACCCAACAGGCTGTGAATGCCATATATCGAATGGTACGCAACCATGTCATTCCGTAAATGCCACGATAAGTCCAAACCAGATAGTACACCATAGCCCACACGGGCAACGGCAACAACGCAAAAAGCGTATAAAGATAGACAAGAGCCATGTAATGAGCACCTGCCCTCAGAGGATATGAACCGAAATTCACTTTACGAAAGGCACGTCGAGCAGCAAGACCATACATAGGGAAAATGGCAAAAAGAAAGAGTGTCGTATCACTCTCCAGTTTTCCTCTCAAAACTCGCCACAGAGCAGCCATCTTTCCATTATCCATTCGCCCATCATCCTTGCTAGTGATGGTTACTCCCCATTTCTGATATATATATTTTTCTTCCTTACCAGAAGAATCCTTTTTGGAAACAACTTCTTTCTTTTCAGGTTCCACGGTATTGGTCAATTCTTCATAGGTATGCGTGACCAAAGTCAATAAGGAAAATGAAACCAACAAGGTTGTCAATGGTCCCAAATAGCTGACTTGATGCCCACGGAAATAATCACGAATCATATACCCTGGGCGAAAAAGCAACTCAAAGATGGTGCGCATATAGGCATTCGACATGATGGGAGAGGCCTCACGGAAAGTCTTCACCATTCTCCATTTTCCGAATATTCCCGCCGTATGAAACTGTCCGCATCTTGGGCAATAATTGCCACGATACTCCGTGCCACAATGCTTGCATCTTGTGACTGCTTTCGTGTTGGCAGGTATCGGTTTACCCCTTTCGAGATAAACCTGATACCTACGTATCAAGAGAGAGATCTTATTCTTAAGCATTTTCTTACTCCATACATTTCGCGATGAATGACTTTGTTATCTACTTACCAAAAGTCACAAAACTTCCATCGGAATCTTTCTTTTTATCAATAGTATAAGAATAAGAGATTATAACAGGATGCCTATCTACGACATAGTGCTCTACCTTATCCTTGCCTATCGAAATATTTGCACTACTACCATGATTATGGCCTGCAGGTTTAGCACCACTTGCATAATTTGCATAAAAAACGCTTTGTTCAGTATACCCGAACTTGTAATGATCTTTTGCCAACTCTACATTTGCCTTCAAAGAACGCTTTATTGCTATTGTTCCATTAGCTGGCAAACTAGCAAATTTTATCTGCTTTTTCCACTCTCCAGTAATAGTTTCTGTTTGGAGCTTACCTGAAGCATCGGTATACTCAACGGTTACATCACATAAGAGCAGATCACCTTCAGACGGCGTAAAGTAAAACATGGCTGTTCCTGAAGTTGGCACCTCGGTATCCTCCGTAGGAGTTTCTCTTTTAGGAGAATCGTCATCATCACTACTGCAACTAATCAGACTACCAGCAAACAACATAACCAACAAACAGAGCATCATGGCTCTAAATTTCATCATTGTAAAATTCATAATCGATAATTTTTATTGTTAATAAAATAAAGTAGTATTTTGGTCTAAAAACAGAGAGATGCTACTTGAATACTGGGCGCACAGTATAGCCGAAATACCGCCCAGCATCTCCCATATTGATAGTATCGTTGTTGAAACCCATACAGACAAAGGTATTCTCCATACTTGTACCAACAGAGGCTCCGAGGTAGAAGCCGATGGAATCTTGTTCTAATTTGCCTTCTTTCATGTAGCCCAAAGCCATGAGACGGATGGTCTGACCGTTTCTCTTGCTCTTGACGAGCCAACTGACATGCCCATTCAACGGTGAGAACACCCAAGTGGTGTTATGGATGGTGTCCTCCAGCTCTTCCATCTCCTCCTTGGTAGGTAGGCGCCATTTTCCTTCCCATCTCACATGAGCCACGTCGTGCTTGTCTTGAAGAACGCCATATTCTTCCGGATAGCCAGACATCCACTGATAGTTGTTCTTTGAGTAAGAACGCTTAACTTCCAACTCACCCCACGAATAGAATTCTGAAGCCAGTTCGTCTTCTTCGCCTCCCAGATTGGCTGTAGCCCACTTCGTACCGGATGGAAGCTGCAAGTCCACATATTTATGCCCCATATAGGCGGATGTGTTCGTGCCCACATGATGATCGCACCCCACGACTACTGCAAGCAAAGATGCCATGCTGCCAACATTCAGCATTACAACCCAAAAGAGCATCATGGCTCTACAATTTTTCTTTGTAAAATCCATAATTGACAAATTTAAATGATTAGTAATATAATGTATGAAAATCTTTTGTTTTGCAAATTTAAGACAAATCCACGAAACGGCATCGAAATTGAGTTTTCACTTGTTCACAGTTCGCTCCCAATTATTCGTTTCGTTCCCAAAACTTCATTATTTTGCCCAAAAATTACCAAATAGCACAAAATCAGCACTTATTTCACCCTATTTCGGATAAAATCCGTAACTTTGCATTACTTTTAAGAAATAAATAATGATGGATAGACTTTTACACATAAAAAAGACAAAATGGCTACTAGTTTTCATTTTGGGATGGTGGACAATCGCTCTGTTCGCCACGGGGACCGTATTGCCCGATAGTATGGTGACCGAGGATAAAGTATATGAATATACGTTTTCCGACACCCCACTGGCAGAGCGGATTATGGCAGAGTTGCGCAAGCAAGGCAAACAAGTTTCCTATGAACTGGACATGACGGAAGGCGACCTATATTATAATACGGGACGATTCATCATGGCCACCCGCTTCTACAAGAGCGCCCTCTCAGCAAGAGCCGTCAAGCAAGATGCCACCAAGAAGATGAAACTACTGCATCGTCTGATTTCTTGCTACGACGGACTATACGACGAAGAAGAGAAATCAAAAACCATTAGACAATTAATTCACGAAGCGAAACTTGCCAATGACATGGGCATGGAGTCTATTGCCTTGTTTTATCTGGGCAAGAGCCTGCATGAGCAAGATTCGAAGGAACGAGGATACGCCTACATGTTGCAAGCCCTTAGGATAATGGAAAAGTCGCATTACGACCACAAGTACGACAATCTGCGGGCAGATTACAACGACCTACTTATCTGCTATGAGCGTGATAAGAAACACAAGGAGGCATTCAAGATATTGAACAAACTGGAGAAATACCTAGATGCAAAAAATCCTGGCGAGACTGACATGGAAGGACTCTATGAACAGGAAAGATGCAAATGGCTTGCTCACCGTGCCGTGGTATGCTCAAAACTGGGAATGACCAAGGAAGCCGCAGAAGCTTATCACGAGTTCAACAAGATGGGAAGCATCAACCGCCGATACGCCTATCTGATAGTACCCTATCTACTTGGCCAGCACAAATACCACGAGGTCTTGGAGTTGTGCAAACAACGTGAACAAGAAATGCAAGACAGGAAGGACACCGTCAATCTCTACATGTCATCCACACTCAAATTCTACGGCATGGCCTACAGAGGACTGAGACTGTACGACAAGGCAGCAAACTATTTCGAGCGGTTGTCCGTATTGAGAGACAGTCTGCGCATCAGGGAATTGCAAAGTTCCTCGCAAGAGTTGGCTTTCATATATGACGTAAAGGATAAAGAGGCGCAAATCGCCAACCAGCGCTGGGCACTCATCATCACCATCGGTTTCGGTGTGGCTTTAATCATTGTCGGAGGAATACTGGGCTACAACTACCACACCATCAAGAAAAAGAACATCACACTGGTGACAAACGTGAAGGAAGCCATGAAATACAAGGAGGAACTGGAACGACAGAACCTCAACACCCTATCCTCTACCATGACACAACATACAGAAGAAGAGGACATGGACAAACGGCTGTTTGAAGAGATTAGGAGCAAGATTATCGGAGAGAAATTCTTCTTAGACAATACCTTCTCCCGCAAGACATTGATGAACGAATTCAACATTCCAGCCAACAAGTTCGCAGGTCTGTTCCGTCAGTTCACGGGCAAGACATTCAGCGAATACATCAACGACCTGAGAATCGAGTATGTGGCAGAACTTCTTCTCACCGGCAAATACAAGAATGTAGAAGAATTGCTGAAAGACTGCTCGTTCATATCCTCTACATCGCTATACCGCTTGTTCACTAAGAGATATGGTATGACTCCACAGAAATTCCTGCAGAACGCAAGATTTGTAAAATAGAAAAAATGCCGATAGTTCCAAATTCCAGAATTATCGGCATTTATCATTTATAAAACCAAAAAACTATATATTATGGTTGCAAGGTGAAACCTACTACCAGGTAGGCTTTCTCGGTACTAGGGTTAGCAGCCACCTGAGCGAAGACCGGAACAGAGAAAGAATCTGTAATCTTCAAATCCTTGGTTGCTTTCACACCTACATGAGTAACAGCGAAACCATTGGCATCACCATAGAAGGATGTAGCAAACGGAACAGCACCTACACTTGCCTCCCAATCACAGCCACCTAACTTGAATGGAGCTGTAGCCTCAACGTATGAAGAATAGGCACGATCACCATCCTTATTTACTCCATCATTGCCTGCAAAGTTGGTGTACCAGTTCAAGGCAAGCGGACCGAAATCATAACCTACATTTGCCTCGAATACATGAGAAGTCTCATGAGCAGAATAAGCAAAATACTTCTCATTAGGAGAATTGAACCAGTAATCAGTTACACCGATATGGAAACCGCCAGTCTCGTATGCCAGGGTAAGATCGAACTCCTTGGTATCTTCTGGCTGAGAAATACCAACACTTCCCCATGCAGTAAGAGACAAACCTTTATATCCAATGCCAAGAGTAGGCTGCAAAGAAATTGCTCCCAAATCCTGACCACGCCAGTAGTACTGGCTCACGATATCAGCACCCATAGATGTTTCCACCTTGTCCTGTGCCATAGCAGCAGGAGCAAATGCCATCAAACCGAGTGCCAACGCACCCATCTTCTTCATATCTAAATGCTTCATATTCTCTCTTTTTATGTGATACATTTGTTTTTTAAAAGTTTCGGCTGCAAAATTAATAATAATAATTTTGCTCACCAAAACTTTTGTCTATTATCTCTCTCTTACGTCTATATGAAAGTACCATTAGTTGTAGCAGCTTTCACCATGCTCGTAGATATCCAGACCTTCTTCCTCGATTCGCTTATCAACACGGAGACCAGCAATCTTCTTGATACCCCAGAAGAGGATGATACCTGTAGCAGCTGCCCAAAGGTCGATGCAGAGGATACCGAAGCACTGTGCGCCGAAGAAACCGAAACCGCCACCATAGAAGGCACCACCATCAAGGGCGAAGAGACCTGTCATCAAGGTACCGAAGATACCACATACACCATGAACTGAACTTGCACCAACAGGGTCATCAATATGAAGCTTGGTATCGATGAACTCAATAGAGAATACCAGAATGATACCTGCCAAGAGACCGATGATGGCAGAACCCAATGGACTAACCAAGTCGCAACCAGCAGTAATGGCTACCAAACCAGCCAAAATACCGTTCAATGTCAATGAGAATGAAGGTTTGCCATACTTGATCCAAGAGGTGAACATAGTACCAAGACCACCACAAACTGCAGCCAGGTTGGTTGTCAGGAATACGTGGCTGATAGCAACACGGTTAACCTCACCAGAAGCAGCAAGCTGAGAACCAGGGTTGAATCCGAACCATCCGAACCAGAGGATAAATACACCCAGGGCAGCAGCCATCAGGTTGTGACCAGGGATAGCAGTACTCTTGCCATTGCGATACTTACCCAAACGAGGGCCTAAGCAGATAGCACCAACCAAAGCAAGTACACCACCAACACTATGTACGATAGCAGAACCTGCGAAATCATGGAAGACTGCACCGAAGGTATCCATCATGAATGAACCGGCATCAGCGTTGCAGAGCCAACCGCCACCCCATGTCCAGTGCCCCTCTACAGGGTAGATAATCAATGAGATGAAGAATGAATAGATGCAATACATGGAGAACTTGGTACGTTCTGCCATAGCACCAGAAACGATGGTAGCACTAGTAGCGCAGAAAACTGTCTCAAACATCAGGAAGCCTTCTGTAGGAAGACCAGCTGCATTCGTATAGAAAGACAAATCGCCGAAGTTAGGCATACCGATGAAACCGGCGCCATCGCTACCAAACATAAATCCGAAACCAACGAACCAGAAGAGAACGGAACCGACCATGAAGTCGACAAAGTTCTTAAACAAGATGTTCGCGGTGTTTTTACTACGGGTAAAGCCCGCCTCGCAGAGGGCAAATCCCGGCTGCATGAAAAAGACCAACATGGCTGCCAAGAGCATCCATACGGTATCTACTGAAATTCCTAAATCCTGTACACTCATAATCTTTACCTTTTAAGAAGGAATGTTAAATGTTAAGTGTTAAATGTTAAGTTAGCATACGTCCACTTAGCACTCGATACTCTCACCTAACTCCCAAACATTCCGATTTTACTATTAATTCATCCAATTCAGTTAACATTTAACATTAAACACTTAACATTAAATATTATTTCTCCTGCTCAGCATTATAGAGAGCGATGTCGCCTCTTTCACCTGTACGGATTCTTATGGTATCCTCTACAGGAATTACAAAGATTCGACCATCACCAATCTCGCCTGTACGGGCTGCCTCCTGGATGGCATTAATCGTTTTCTCTACGTTCTTGTCGCGCACGACAACATTCAGCAACACTCGCTCGATACTGCTGGTATCATACATGACACCACGGTAGATTCGAGCCTGTCTCATCTTGCCCTCTCCTCTTACGTCGTAGTAAGAGAACCACTCGATGTCGGCGGCAAGCAATGCTTCCTTTACATCCTCAAACTTAGTCTTACGGATGATTGCTTCAATCTTTTTCATGTTAATCTCTCCTATTAATTAATTTACATTTTGTTTATTTTCTGGTGCAAAGATACGACATTTTGCTTAATATTTCACAATATTGCTTACTCTTTGATATTAATATTTTTACTTGGTTATTATTTTATATAGTTCTTTTTAAAATACAGAACAAAATGAAAGCAAATTACGCATTATTCGTTTCATTTTGAAACAAGCAATAAAAAAGCCGCTTGAAAGGCCCCAAAGACCCCTCAAGCGGCAAACCTAAAAACAAACTCTCAACCCTAAAACTAGGGTCACTTTATTATTTAAACTTAATCTTATACCCGTATTTCCGCATATATCTGAGTTTTATAACGGAAATTTTATTTTGCCTTTATTTTGAATGTAAATTCACGATCAGCATAATGGAGACGATACTTCTCCATAGGCTTGGTCATCCAACTGTCGATGCAGCCCAAAGGATACTGGCATTTCTGGATATGCAACTGCACGAGTCCCTTATCCACCAGATCACCACTGTGTTGTCCCCATGCATGCGTCTTCTCGATACCAGAATCCAAATCCTCTACCAGATAAGGGATGGCACTGCACTCCATAGGTTCATACCCCTCGAAGGTAATCCCCTTGCCGGTGGTTGGATTAAAGATAGAGAAATAGCGGATATCGGTATGGTTACCACTCTCCTGCGGACGGATATATGGATAATATTCATCCTTCACGTCAGACTCGTACTTGCCGATAAAAGCAGAAGAATGACGATCTACGTAGTTCTCTTCAGGACCTCTACCATAATACTCGAGCTTAGAGAAAGTAGCAGGCATCTGCAACTGCAGACCGAATCTGAACAGATCGGCAACCTGAACCTCCTTGTCGGTAGTCATCTTCTGGGTAACATTCACCTCGCCCGCAGCACTGATGTCATAGCGGAGCATCAGCTGAGCTTTCACATCAGGCATATCGAAGAGAGCTGTCAGCACCACATTGTCCTTACTTACATTTTTGTCGAAAGACTTCAGAGTCATCTGCGGGTTCTTCCATACTCTCATCTCCTTCTGCAGAGATGCTCCATAGTCATTATCGGTAGGAGCACGCCAGAATTCCGGAGTCATACTCTCACGGAACTTCAACATCGGTTCACCATCTACATCGAGATAATCTATCATACCCGTCTTCTTGCCTATGGTAACAGACATTCTCTGTGCGCTGACCTTCACATAAGAGTTGGTTTCCTCCACCTCCATACCGCTTGTCTCCTGCACCTTACCCTTCTTGGTTGGCACAGCAGGAACCGCCGGTTTGGCAAACTGATAATCGCTGATGATAAACTGCTGGCGAGCCATCACCTGGCCCTTGTCTACCAGCGGCTGTGTGCCATCGCTTGCAAAAGCAAAGTTAAGAACAATCTCCTCCTTTGCATGCTTCGATTCAGCCTCAGCCACCGCATACTTCAGTTCATCACTCTTGATCAGTTTGGTAGCCTGAGGAGCAATACCCTTTGTTTCAGGAATCTCTACTGTAGCCAGTTTCACACCATTGGCATAAACCGTAGCTGTCAGGTTCAAGTCATCGATATTCTTGAAGAAGTTCTCGTTGTAAACCTTGAAAGCACCATTCACAGCATCCAGGTCCTTGATCCATACATTCTGATGATAGTACTGAATCTCGTAAGCATGAGGATTCAGACGGCGGTCTGGAGCAATGATACCATTACAGTTGAAGTTATAGTCACTTGCCGGATAGCGGCCGTAATCTCCACCATAAGTAAAGATTTCCTTACCGGTGACAGGACTCTTGTCACGAATGCCCTGATCTACGAAGTCCCAGATATAGCCACCCTGATACTTAGGATACTTACGGATGAGGTCCCAATATTCCTTGAAACCACCTTCCGAATTACCCATAGCATGAGCATATTCGCACTGGATGTATGGTTTAACACCATCACTCTTGCAATATTTCTCACTCTCCTCGTAGTCGATATACATCGGACAGTAAATATCAGTCTTGCTGTCATAACCGCCACGCTCATACTGAACAGGACGGGTCTTGTCGAGCGCTTTCACCCAGTCATAGGTTTTTTCGAAGTTGATGCCGTAACCACACTCATTACCCAAACTCCATACGATGATAGAAGGGTGATTGATAAAACTTTTCACATTACCTTCATTGCGTTCGATGTGAGTCTGGAGATACTCAGGGAACTTAGCGAGTGATTTCTCCCCATATCCCATACCATGAGATTCGAGGTTAGCCTCAGCAGTAAGATACAGTCCGTATTCATCACAGAGTTCATACCAGCGGGGATCGTCAGGATAATGGCAGGTACGAACCGCATTGATGTTCAACTGTTTCATGATTCTGATATCCTGAATCATGCGCTCTACACTTACCACATATCCACCATCCGGATCTATCTCATGCCGGTTGGCACCCTTAACCAGTACAGGCTTGCCGTTCACCAGCAACTGGGCGTTCTTGATTTCCACATTGCGGAAGCCCACCTTCTGCGGAATCACCTCCGCTACCCCCTGCTTATTCTTCAGAGAGATGTATACCTTATATAAATAAGGTGTCTCAGCAGTCCAAGCCTTCACCTTCGGTACTTTGATTACACCCTGAGCTCCGGTAGCCGATGCTATTTGCTTGCCATCCTTATCACACAAGGCAACAGTCACATCAGTCTTGCCGCCCTTCAGTGCTATCTGATAGTTCAGTATACCATCCCGATAATTATTCATCAAACCGGCATCAAGACGGATATCGGCAGCATGAAGTTTCGGACGTGCATAGAGATAAACCTCACGGGCTATACCAGTAAAGCGCCAGAAGTCCTGATCCTCGAAATAAGAACCGTCGCACCAGCGCATCACCTGCATAGCTATCAGGTTCTTGCCCGGCTTCAGATACTTGGAGATATTAAACTCGGCAGCCACCTTGCTGTCTTCACTATATCCCACATACTTGCCGTTTACCCAAAGGGTCAGGTTGCTGGTAGCCGAACCTACATGGAAATAGACATCCTTGCCCTTCCAGTCCTTAGGAAGTTCGAAGGTACGACGATAAGAACCCGTATAGTTATTGAGTTCACTGATATAAGGAGGATTTGGGTCAAACTGGGTAGCCCAGGCATAACCGACATTCTTATAAGTAGCATCTCCATAACCGTTCAGTTCGAACAGCCCCGGTACAGGGAAATCCTTCCACTCCGAATCGTCATAGTTGGCTGCAAAGAAGTTGGCTGGACGCTTGTTATGATCCTTCACGAAGTTAAACTTCCACATGCCTTCCATCGAAAGATAGTTGGCCGACTTCTTCTTGTCAAAACTCTGTGCTTTGTCAAGGGTCTCGTATGCAAAGAAAGCAGCACGGCGAGGTTCACGGTTCTGCTGGTTGATATCTACATTATGCCAGCGCGACTCGTTCTGAGCCGCCACGCCATTGCCGACAGACAGCAAGGCGAGGCAAAGCGATACATTTGCTATATTTCTGATGCTCATATCTGTTTATTATTTTCTGAAAAACATAGAGTTATCTACTGGTGTAAACTTCTGTTCGCTGTCCTTGCGCATTTCAATGCCGAGACTGCTCCACCAAGAAGGCCAGCCGCCAACGATATTGCTGAGGAAAACCACCTTGAAAGGATGCAATCCCTTAGCCAATGCTACAGAAGTATCATGATTGGTACCAGCCTTCACATCCCCCTCATTGCTGATCATGAGTTTGTTATCAATCCAAACCTGCTCCAGACGGGAAGAGAGATAATAGACACCATCCTCCGGAATATTGATGTAGCCCTCAGCGATGGCAGCATAATTATTGGCACCGCGCAAGGTAGCAGCATCATCCTTCTGCTGAATCTTCATCTGCTCCAAGCCCTCGATGTTTGCACACTCCCAGGCAGCATCAGCCCATTCCAGCTGGTCAACCTTCAGATAGTTGCCCTTAATGCGCTTCATCTGCAACCCAGGTTTTGCGCCCTCCACCTTAACAGCAGGAGCATAAGTCTGCTTCTCAACATCAATGGTTCTGATACGGCTCATCTTGCCTGAAGGCAATATGGTTGCTATCTTGATGATGGTGTTTCCACTCACCCTGATAGGCTCTGCATAAGCCGAAGAAGAAGGAGTTGGTGTACTTCCATCCAATGTATAAACCATCTTCATAGGACGCGAGGTGGTAAAGGTTACCGCAGTATCCCCAGTAATGACCACCTTATCGCAAGAACCGAAAGGCTGCTCAGGCAATGGGATATGATAACGGATATGGCGCTCGTCCAGACGAACACAGTTTGCATCCAGTCGACGGCAGAAATCCTTGAAGTTTTTCCTGCTCACTGGCGACCATGCAATCTCAGAGAGAGCAATGGCACGAGGATACATCATATACTCCATCTTGGCATTGGAATACATATATTCCGACCAGTTGTTACACTGAACGCCCAGGATATGATGAGCCAGTCCCAACGCCTTGATGGTATCAGGTACCGGATTATAATTATAGGTAGAAGCCAGATATCTAGGAGGACTAGGAATGGTTACAGGCTCCACCTTGCTGTCGCCCTGATACCAGTCGAGATACATACCGTCGCTGCCCGGCGTCATGATGACATCATGCTTCTGCATGGCAGCCTCGATACCTCCTTCCGTTCCACGCCATGACATCACGGTAGCATTCTCACTCAATCCGCCTTCCAGAATCTCGTCCCATCCGATAATCTTTCTGCCACGCTTCTCCAGCATCTTCTCTATGCGCTTGATAACGTAGCTCTGCAGTCTTTCCTCTGCCGAATGCTTTCCTTCAGCCTGCAAACCCTCAGTCTGAATACGCTTCTGACAGGTAGGGCAGTTTTTCCAACTGGTTTTCGGACACTCGTCGCCACCGATATGGAAGTACTTACCTGGGAAGAGAGGAACGATCTCACTAAAGATGTCATCCAGGAAGCGGAACATATCTTCCTTGCCCGGACACATCACGATATCCTCTACCCCCCAAACAGTTCTCAACGACCACTGCTCACCTTTGCATGAAAGATAAGGATAAGCAGAGATAGCTGCCATCATGTGACCAGGAAGGTCGATTTCCGGAATCACGGTAATATAGCGCTTGGCAGCATAATCCACAATTTCCTTAATCTGCTCCTGGGTATAGAAACCGCCATAAAGAGAGCCATCGCCCTCGGTACGGATACTGCCCACAGAAGTAAGTTTAGGATATTTCTTGATTTCGATACGCCAGCCCTGGTCTTCCGTCAGATGGAAGTGCATGGTGTTCACCTTGAACATAGACATTAGATCCAGTTGCTTCTTCACATTCTCGACAGAAATGAAATGGCGGCATGGATCGAGATGGAATCCACGGTAGCCGAAGCGTGGAGCATCCTGGATATCACAGCATTGTGCTACCCATTTCACCCCATCCACCCGGGTTGCGCTCTCTATCTGGGCAGGGAGTAACTGCATGAAACTCTGCATACCATAGAAGGCGCCCTTGGCGGTCTTCGCCTTGATAACAACCCCCTTGGCGGTTACGGTAAGGCGATAACCTTCCTCGGCAATTTTCAGCGAAGGAGAAATCTGTATAGAGATATTCCCCTTCTTTCCACCTACCGTTACCTCATAACCTGTAGAAGCCTTCAGTTTGTCTGCCATGTACTGGGCGATATTTCTGCCTTCAGCCGTCTGGTAAGCGATTACCACCTTCTGTGGCAATACGAACTCACCTTTCTGTACCTGAGTCTTCACCGGTATCGGGATAATATTAATATCGGCAGCAGATACCGGAGAGGAGATACCACCCAGCATCGCTGCACAGGCTACAAACGAGCCTAATAAACGATTGAACTTTGCCATGATTTAAATATATTAATAAGGTATTACAATGGTTTGTACTCCACGAAAGCCTCCATGGCCTCATAGCATGCCAGACCCAACTGGTCGTAGAGCGATGCAGTAGCACGGTTACGGTCCTCGGCTCTCTGCCAGAACAGGCGCTCATCATTACCCAAGAAAGGAGCACTCTCCATCTGCGACTGATGCTTGAGGATTGAGTTACGCTTTGCCCGCAACTCCTCAGGGCTCAATGGAACACACATTTCGATATTCTCAATCTCCCATTCTGCCCAGGCACCACGATACATCCAGATGCGACAGTCCTTCAACCATTCTGCACCCGCTTTCTTCTCTTCGTCGATAGCTGCCAGAACGGCATCAGTACACTTCTTGTGGGTTCCGTGAGGATCAGCAAGGTCGCCGGCAACATAAATCTGATGTGGCTGCACCTTCTGCAACAGAGCTCTCACTACCTCTACATCCTTCTCGGTCATTGGCAACTTTTCTATCTTGCCGCTCTCATAGAATGGCAGGTCGAGGAAGTGGACATGGTCAAGCGGAATTTCATTATAGGTACAAGCGGTACGAGCCTCACCACGGCGGATCAGTCCCTTGATGGTCAGGATATCTCTCGTATCGAAGTCACTCTCCTTCTTCTTGGCAAAGAAGGTTTTGATTTCCTTATATTTATTAGAGATGATACTATCCTTTGAGTCAGCAAAGAGCTGGTTAAAACCATTGATAAAGTGCATGAATCTTGTTACTTCCTCATCACCCACAGCAATGTTTCCTGATGTTTCGTAAGCTACATGCACATCGTGGTTCTGCTGTACCAGTCGGCGGATAGTTCCTCCCATTGAGATAACATCATCGTCTGGGTGTGGAGAGAATACGATAACCTTCTTAGGGAATGGAGTTGCACGCTCTGGGCGATAGGTATCATCGGCATTCGGCTTACCACCTGGCCATCCGGTAATGGTATGCTGCAAATCATTGAAAATCTTGATATTGGCATTATAGGCTGAGCCATAGAGAGCCAGAAGTTCACTCAGTCCGTTCTCATTATAATCCTTATTGGTCAACTTCAGGATAGGCTTGCCGAGTTTCTGGCAGAGCCATACCAGTGCCGAACGCACCAGTTTATCACTCCACTGGCATGAAGTTACGAGCCATGGATGCTCAATACGTGTCAGATGATGAGCTGCACCCAAGTCGATGACAACATGTGCATTCGGATGAGTCTGGAGGAATGATGCCGGCAGGGTATCTGTGATAGAGTTCTCCACCACCTTCTGCATAATCTCTGCCTTCTCTTCGCCCCAGGCTGTCAGATAGATGCTCTTGGCTGAGAGTAAGGTAGCGATGCCCATGGTGAGCGAACATGGAGGAATGGTTTCCTTGGTCTGCTCGCTGTTCTCCATCTCTTCGCGAGAAGTATTGCCGATGAGGATAATACGGGTCATTGACTGGATGCCTGAGCCTGGCTCGTTGGCTGCGATATTACCCGAACGGCCTACACCTATGAGGGCTACATCGAGACCGCCAAAGGTCTTGATACGCTGCTCATAGAGACGGCAACTGTCCTGTACGGCATCCTGTGCCACAAAACCATCCAGTGTAAAGATGTTCTGCTCAGCCACATCCACATGATCAAGGAAACGCTCCTTCAACTGGTTGATGGTACGGAGAGAACTGTCCTTCTGAAGCGGATAATATTCGTATGCATTGAATACAACAACATTGCGGAAGCTCAGGGTCTTCTCGTTGTAACGGCGAACGAGTTCATCGTATACAGAATAGAGAGAAGAACCGACACCCAGCGCCATCACATAGAATTTGCCTTCCTGCTGTGCCGCCTTGATACCAGCTTCTATTTTATCAGCTACATGACTGGCACCTTCTGTCATAGAGGCAAAAATGTCTGTATGAATCTTCTCCATTCTGGAGATTTCAGAGTATTCTACAGTCGTCTTTGGCTTGTAGAACTCTACAGGTACTTTATTGAGTACGATTTGCGAACTAAGATTGAGTCTCATATCTTTATCTATATTTAAATAGGTTATATTTTCTTTTTTTAAAATGACGGATTAGAGTTCAGATGCCATTGCCGCAGCACCCAGGATGGCCGCCTTGGCACCATCCAGTCCGCTCATCAGGAACTTAGCCTTACCTTTATATAATGAGAGCACATGCTCGTTATATGCTTCTTCAATAGGACGGAAGAGCAGATCGCCAGCCTGTGCCAATCCTCCGAAGAAGATAAAAGCCTCCGGGCTCAGAAAGGTAGCTATCTCTGCACAGGCCTTGCCGATTCTTGTACCGGTTTGTCTGAACACTTCCCGTGCCAGTGTATCTCCTGCCATGGCTGCCTTATAAACTGCATAAGATGTAATTTCTTCCCTTGGAATATTTCTCAGCTCAGTTGCCACGGTTGATGCTTCGAGCATGGCCAAGGTAGTACGGACCACGCCTGTAGCCGAACAGTAGGTCTCCAGACAGCCCTTTCTGCCACAGCCGCATGGTCTACCGTCAGGATCCACTACCATGTGTCCCAACTCACCGGCGAAACCGTCGCAACCATAAATCAGCTGTCCGTTAGCCACTATACCCGATCCTACGCCTGTTCCGAGAGTGAGTTCTACGAAGTTTTTCATGCCAACCGCAGCACCATATTTCATTTCTCCCATAGCAGCCGCATTTGCATCATTGGTAATAGCAACCGGAATGCCCAGTTTCTCTGCAAACATGTCAGCCAGCGGTACAATACCCTTAGCCCATACCAGGTTTGCTGCATTTTCAATGGTCCCCTTGTAATAGTTACCACAAGGCGCACCGATGCCCATGGCACGAATTTTCTCCATACCACCTACCTGTTCTACTATCTGCATCACAGCTTTTACCGACTCCTCTACGTATTGTTCCACGCGTTGGAATGTCTGGGTCTTGATTGAGGTTGTAGCTATTATTTCTCCGTCCCCATCAACGATGCCGAAAACGGAATTGGTTCCACCCAAATCCAAGCCAATCACTAAAGACTTTACATCGTATTCCATACTTCTTTTAATTAATAGGTTAAAATCGAAAAATAACGATGAGCGATACAAACTTTCATTTATTAAATTCTTTATTAACGCTCAGTTCGTTACTAAAATATTTTATTTTGCAAAGTTACTAGTTTTATCAAATACTGCAATGAAAATAGCGTTAATATTTCTAAAACAGAAACATTTTTTATACTTTGAGCCTTCTTATGGCCGAAATACCTGCACTTCGCTCGCTTCTGATGCCGATTAAGTGTAACCCCCTTTTGTGCACTTACGTATCCAACCTCTCTATATATAATAAGGTATAGAAGGAAACAGGATGTCCGAAAACGACGAAAAGTATACTATTTTTCGCCGTTTAAGTTTTATTAACAGCAAAAATATTGCACCTATACAGAAAAACCTTATCTTTGCAACTAAAAAATATTAGTTATGAAAGCTGACTTAATAAAATATCTTAGAAAGATAAACAAAAAGCCCTCAGTTCAGGGCAAGCTCCTGGAGCAGTTTATCTCTCACGGAGCCTCCACCATCCCAGAGATGTCGAAGGCTATCGGAGTTAGCTTACCGACAACAACAAGTGCCCTCAACGAGTTGATAAAAGAAGGACTCGCCAGAGAGATTGGAAAGAAAGACAATTCTTCGGGACGCATCCCGATGGTTTACGACCTCGTTCCAACAGCAGGCTACTTCATCGGCGTCAATCCTGAGATGAACTGCCTGGCACTTGCAGCAAGCGACTTCGCAGGCAATCTGATTACCGAAAAAACAAGAGTGCCTTACGTATATGAGAACTCTCCTGAAAATCTGGAAGAGATAAGCAGAATCATCAATGAGTTTATCGAAAGCCTTCCTGTTTCAAGAGAAGAAATACTTCAAGTTTGCGTGAACGTGGCTGAGCGCGTGAATCCTGTACAGGGAAATGCCTACAACATGTTCACCTTCCTGAAAGAATCATTGGCCGACAAGTTGACCCAGCTCATACAGCTACCTGTATGTATCGAGAACGATACCCGGAGCATGGCTTTCGCTGAGTTGATTAAGGGACAATGCAAAGGCCTGAAAGACGCCATCTTCGTGAACGTATGCTGGGGCATCGGAATCGGAATCATCATCGACGGCAAACTCTATTACGGCAAGTCGGGATATTCTGGCGAATTCGGTCACATGACTGCCTACAACAACAACATCATCTGCCACTGCGGCAAGATTGGTTGCATAGAAACAGAAGTTTCGGGCAGAGCACTCAAAAGGAAACTCATCGAGAAGATAAAGGAAGGAAAGACTTCCATCCTCTCTGAAAGAGTTCTGAAAAAGAATGAAGACCTATCACTCCAGGATATTCTGGACGCCATAGCAAAGGAAGATGTACTGAGCCTTGCCACACTGCAGCGCATAGCAGATGAACTTGGCAAACAGCTGGCAGGAGTCATCAACATCTTCAACCCAGAAATGCTGGTCATCGGAGGTGAAATGTCGGTTACAGGCGACTACCTCACGCTACCGGTAAAAATGGGTATCAAGAAATTCTCTCTCAACATCATGAATGAGGATTCTATGATCGTTACCTCAAGTCTGAAAGGTCTTGCAGGAATCACGGGAGCCTGTCTGATGGCAAGATACCGGCTTCTAAATGAGAACATCGACAAATAAGGAATTTAAACAACCAATACAAAACCTATTTTAAGTATGAAGAAGTCTCTTCTTTTTGCACTATGCCTGGGGCTGGCAACCATAACAGCTGCCGCCCAGCGCAACAACAGCCAGGTAGACCCCATCCAACCTGTGCCAACCGCCAAGCAGGTGGCATGGCAGAAACTGGAAACCTATGCTTTTATCCATTTCGGCCTCAACACCTTCAATGATAAGGAATGGGGATACGGAAATTCGGATGTAAAGACCTTCAAGCCAAAGAAACTGGATTGCGAACAATGGGCAAGAACCCTGGTTGCAGCGGGCATGAAAGGAGTCATCATTACAGCCAAACATCACGACGGCTTCTGCCTCTGGCCTACACGCACCACAGATTACTGCATCCGCAACACAACTTATAAGAATGGTGAAGGTGATGTGGTAGGAGAACTCTCCCAAGCATGCAAGAAATACGGTTTGAAATTCGGAGTTTATCTCTCGCCTTGGGACAGACACCAGGCAAGCTACGGTTCTCCCTACTACCTGAAGCTCTACCAGCGCCAGCTCAAGGAACTTCTGAGCAACTACGGCGAACTTTTCGAAGTATGGTTTGACGGAGCCAACGGAGGAGACGGCTGGTACGGCGGTGCCGAAGAAAGCAGAACCATCGACAGAAGGAACTACTACAATTTCCCTAGAATTTTCGAAATTGTTGACAGTTTACAACCCAATGCCATTCTTTTCGGTGATGGCGGACCGGGATGCCGATGGGTAGGAAATGAAAATGGATTTGCAGGCGAGACCTGCTGGTCTACAATACCATCCAACACCGTCTATCCAGGCTTCAAAGACTACAAACAGTTGCAGTTTGGATGGGAAGACGGCGACCAGTGGACACCAGCTGAGTGCGATGTCTCTATCCGTCCGGGATGGTTCTACCATGAGAAAGAAGACAGTAAGGTAAAAACCGTTGAAGATCTGTGCAATCTCTACTACAAGAGTGTAGGACACAACGCTACCATGTTACTCAACTTCCCGGTAGACAAGGATGGACTCATCCACCCTATCGACTCTGCAAATGCAGTAAACTTCCACAGGAAAATCCGACAAGAATTATCTGTCAATCTACTGAAAGGCATCACACCTAAAGTAGACAGCCAGCAAGGCAAGCACATTGGCAAGAATATCACAGACGGCCAGTATGACACCTTCTGGGCTTCTAAAAAGAAAAAAGATGCCTATATCGAGTTTCAACTCGGAAAACCAAAATCTATCACACGCCTCATGCTCCAGGAATACATACCTCTGGGGCAGCGCGTAAAAGCCTTCTCAATCTATTACCGACAAGGCAAAAACTGGGTAAGGCTCGACCCTAAGGAAGAGACTACCACTATCGGCTACAAGCGAATACTTCGCTTCGACAAGATTACTACAAGTGGCATCCGCATCGTAATCGACGATGCAAAGGGATGCCCTTGTATAAACTCTGTTTCAGCATTCTAATAACTAGAAAGAAGTACGAAAAAATTTTTAACTAACAATAAATAATAGCCCTATGAACAAAAGAGCAAATTTGTATTTTGCAGCGCTTTTAGGTGCGATGTCACCTCTTTGCACTGTTTCTGCATTGGCTGCTCAAAGCAATTCTACCATTGCTACAGCTACCCAGCAGCAAAACTCATGTACAGGTACTGTTAAAGACGCTACCGGAGAACCTATCATCGGCGCAACCATCAGAATCGAAGGTAAGACCGGTGGAACCGTAACTGACCTGGATGGTAACTTCACCCTCAGCAACATCGAAAAGGGTACCAAACTTACCATCACTTATGTGGGTTACAAATCACAGACCCTCACATGGAGCGGTAATCCACTCAACATCACTTTGCAGGATGATGCCAACATGCTTGAAGAAACCGTAGTCATCGGTTACGGTACAGTAAAGAAGGCTGACTTGGCTGGTTCTGTGGCAGTTTTGGACAGCAAGAGTTTCAAGGACCAGCCTGTTGCACGTGTTGAGGATGCCCTCAACGGACGTATGTCTGGTGTGCAGGTAATGTCAAGCGGTGTTCCTGGTGGAGCCATGAAGATTCGTGTACGTGGTACCAGTTCCGTAAACAAGAGCAACGACCCTCTCTACGTAGTAGATGGTATCGTTCGCGAGACAGGTCTTGAGGGTATCAGCCCTGAAGATATCCAGAGCATTCAGGTATTGAAGGACGCATCTTCTACCGCCATCTATGGTGCCCGCGGTGCCAATGGTGTAGTTATGGTACAGACCAAGAGCGGTAAGGCCGGTGCTACCCAGGTAACATTCGATGCTTCCGTAGGTTTCTCTAACGCTTACCACATTCCAGAGGTAATGGGAACCAAAGAATATGCACAGGCTTTGATTGATTACAAGGGTGTATCTCAGGGTGCTATGCAGGATTATCTTGACGGCACCAAGCCAGGTATCGACTGGATGGACGAACTGCTCCGTACAGGTATCACTCAGAACTATAAGGTAGCAGTTTCTCAGGGTAATGAGAAAACTCAGACCTACTTCTCTGCCAACTATATGGACCAGAAGGGTGTTATCACAGATACCAGCTCTAAGCGATACGCTATCAAGGCTAACATGCACAACAAGATATTCGACTGGTTGGAAATGACCACCGATATCAACCTCGCTCAGACCGACAACTCAGGTGCTGATTTCCTTCAGAACCAATCTAACCCTATTTGGGTAGGTTTGAACTACTCTCCTACCATGGAGATGATGGATGCAAATGGCAATTATATTAAAGATACCAACAACAATATCCAGAACAACCCTTATGGTATTCTCCATGGTGGTGAATACGACCGAAAGCGCACGATGGTAACTGGTCACGTTGACTTGAAGTTCAACCTTCTCAAGGGCCTGACATTCACCACAACCAATGGTATCGACTATAATGATTACAAGTGGTACAATTTCACATCAAGCAAGGTGAATACCTCTGGTAACTCAATGGGCAACAACGATGCAACAGTTACCGCTTTGCAGTCAACCAACAACTTGACCTATAACAACAAGTGGGGTGAGCACTCTTTGACCGCAACAGGTGTATGGGAAGTTACCTCTAATGAGGTTCGCCGTATGGGTATGACTGGTACAGGTATTATCCACGAACAGGTGGGCTACTGGAACGTAGCAGATGCTACATCTAAGACTCCTACCAACGGCTATAGCAAGTGGACCATGCTCTCTGGTGTAGCTCGCGTAATGTACAACTATGCCGAGCGCTACATGTTGACAGGTACTCTCCGTGCCGATGGTTCCAGCCGTTTCACCAACAAGAAGTGGGGTTACTTCCCATCTATTGCAGGTGCTTGGACTGTTTCTAATGAAAAGTTCTGGGAGCCTATCAAGAATGCTGTAGAATACATGAAGATCCGCGCCAGCTATGGTGTCATCGGTAATCAGGACATCAATCCTTATTCTACCCTTGGATTGTTGAAAACTACAGATTTCTCATACGGTACAAACCAATCTTACACAGGTTACTGGGCAAATGGTCTTGCTACACCAGACTTGACATGGGAGAAGGTACACCAGTTCGACCTCGGTGTTGACTTCGGTTTCTTCGGCAACCGTCTGAACGTTAGCTTCGACTACTTCAACAAGACTACCAAGGATGCTCTCTTAGAGACATCATCTCCAGGTTACATAGGCGGTACTACATATTGGGTAAACGCAGGTGAAGTAAACAACAAGGGTATTGAGGCAACCATCAATGGTCAGATTATTCAGACTAAGGATTGGACATGGTCAACAACTCTGAATGTCAGCTACCTGAAGAACAAGGTAACCAAGATGACAGCTTCAGATCCTATTATTTACGGTCAGACTCCTTCTCCTGGTACTGTTGACCCATGTACTATCATTAAGGAAGGTGAGGCTATCGGTACATTCTACGGCTTCAAGTGGGCAGGTGTAGAAAAGAATGACAAGGGAGAGTATGTTGATATGTATTACACTGCAGACGGCAACAAGACAGCAGACCCAGACGCTTCTAAGGACCGCTTCATATTAGGTCATTCAAATCCAGACGTTACATTAGGCTGGAACAACACCATAACCTATAAGAACTGGGACTTCAACGTATTCTGCAATGCAGCATTCGGTGCTAAGCGATTGAACATGGTACGTTTCGCAATGAACTCAATGGTTGGTGCATCTATGTTCGTAACTGATAAGGATTACTTCGGCAATATTGGTATCACCATGCCAACTCCAGGTGCAGAGAACAAGACCTATGGTAACTCAGACAAGTGGCTCGAGAATGCAGACTACTTCCGCTGCGAAAATATCAGTGTTGCTTACACATTCCCACGTAGCGTAACCAAGTTGGCAGACATTCGTCTCTCACTCTCAGCTCAGAACCTCTTCACCATCACAGGCTATAAGGGTATTGACCCAGCAGGTGCTTCATTCGGCGAAAAGAATATAGACCGTGATAATGGTTTGGATATGGGTGCTTATCCTAATCCTCGTACCATCACAATGGGTGTTCGTGTAACCTTCTAATTTCAACAATCTAAAAACTGTAATAATTATGAAAACTAAGAAATTATTATATATTGGTTGTCTCATGGCAGCATCCTTGGTTACTTTCTCGTCTTGTGGCGATTTCTTGGATGAGGATCCTAAGGGACAGTTAACCCCAGAGAAGTTCTTCCTTACAGAAGCTGACCTTACTGCGAGTGTTAACGCTTTGTACGAAAGAATCAACCAGACACAGAGCTGGACCAACCCTATGTACCCACAGTGGCAGGGTGATGATATCACAGCCAACCCTGGTTCAAACAAGCAGGCTTGTGCGGCTCTTGATGCTTTTGCATCTGAGGGTGCCAACAAGGGTGTAACAGATGCAATCTGCATTATTCTGTGATCAAGGCTGCTAACCTGATTGTAAATGGAGCAGGAAATGTGAATGGCTCACAGGAAAAGAAGAACGTAGCCTTTGGTAATGCCCACTATTGGCGTGCATATTCTTACTTCTATCTGGTACGTGTATTCGGTAAAATACCTATCATCACAAATACAGACATTAACCAGTTGGATGCTCAGCCTGCAGAAATTGCAGAAGTTTACGAAATGATCGTTAAGGACTTGAAGGATGCCATCAACGAACTTCCAACCAAGTACGATTATGAGCCAGCTCGCTTGTTTGATGTAGATGTTTGGGTTACCAAGCAGGCTGCACAGTCAACATTGGCTGCAGTTTATATGTCTATGGCAGGCTACCCTCTCAATAAGGGCACAGAATACTACAAGCTCGCTGCAGAGCAGGCAAAAGATGTCATTGACAACAACCATACTTATGGCTTCATCTTGAACCCAGACTGGAAGGATGTTTACTCTATGGGTAACAACTACAACAAGGAGACCTTACTCGGTATCAACAATGATGCCAAGGGTTGGTGGGATCATGACTCACAGCTTTCTTCTTGCTGCCGTTTCGAAAGCCTCGGTGATGGTGGCTGGGGTGACGCCTGGGGTGAGATTGCTTTCTGGAAGAGATATCCAGAAGGACCTCGTAAGAATGCCATCTACGCAAAAAGAATTACATTCCAGGATGGTACTGTAATCACTGCAGATTGTAATTGGTGGGATATTCCTACTGAAGATCTTTGGGTTCCTATTACAATGAAGACTGATGCTAAAGAACTCGAGAAGCAGATTAAGGGTCTGGATGAAAAAATCGAAAAAGAGAAGGATAGTGAAAAGAAGACCGTCAGAAAAGTTAACGGAAAATACGAAAAGCTCTTGTTTGAGAAGGGTAAGAAGTGTGTCAAAGAATATCACCCAATGTTCACTATCTTCACTGTAAACTGTGATGAGAAAGGTGGTATGCTCAGACAACCATACGATTGTATGAAACCTAACTATAGTGGTATGGTTAATGACCGCCGTCATAACCTCATCCGCTATTCTGAGGTGCTCCTCTGGTATGCTGAGAGTGCTGCCCGTGCAGGCCTCTCTGACTTGACAGAAGCTAAGAAATGCTTGAAGCTGGTTCGCAGCCGTGCCGTAACAGATGTTGAAAATGTGACACTTGGCGACGGAACTACCGTAAAGATCGACAACATGAGCGCTGCCCAGCTTGCTGAGGCTTGCTACATCGAACACGGATGGGAAGTTGCAGGTAACTGGGTATCTATGGTTACCCGCCGTTCAGATGAGCTCCGTATGGACGAGCTCAAGAAGAACTTCGAGTATCGCGTTACCAATGCTCCTGTAGTTATCTCTAAGAAGGGTGACAAGGAATATACCGCTCAGGAAAGCGTTACAGTTACTGGTCCTTGGTCAGAGGATAGAATTTACTGTCCATATCCAACAACCGATGGTGAGAAGAACCCAAACTTGAAGAAGTAAACTTTTTAAGTAATCAATTCATAAGCTAGTCACATGACTTGTCTACTTTTCAGGTAGTATGACTCATGTTAAAACATCAAGAGGGAATGCCAAGTGAGTTGGCATCCCTCTTTTTGTTGTTTTGATAAATATTTTAAACATTATGGCTAATAATTATCTATCTTTCAACCGATCTTTGCTGGCGATGGCTGCCCTTCAAGCCTTGCCGCTATCTCTCTTCGCCCAGAATACAGGCGAAAAACCAAACATCCTGTATATCATGTGCGATGACCACGCCATACAGGCTATCAGCGCCTACGGCAGTGCCATCTCCCAACTGGCGCCTACCCCAAATATCGACCGACTTGCAGAAAGGGGAATGAAATTCAACGAGGCTTTCGTTGAAAACTCGCTTTCTACACCAAGCCGTGCCTGTCTGATGACCGGCCTCTACAGTCATCAGAACGGACAGCGCATGCTGGCAGAGGGCATCGATTCCACCAAAACCTTCTTCTCTGAAATGCTGCAGAAGGCAGGCTATGAGACGGCAGTAGTGGGAAAATGGCACATGTCATGCCGCCCTAAAGGTTTCGATTTCTATCACATCCTCAACGACCAGGGACAATATTACAACCCGACCTTCGCATCAACAGACCATTACGGAGAATACAAGCAGGAAATGGGATATGCCACCGACCTCATCACAGACCATGCCATTGAATACCTCGACCAAAGAGACAGAAACAAGCCATTCTGTCTGCTGGTTCATCATAAGGCACCCCACCGTCTGTGGATGCCTAGCACCAAGTATGTTGGGAAATACGGCAAAGTAAACTTCCCGCTACCTGAAACTTTCTGGGACGACTATGCGACCCGAGGCTCGGCTGCATCCACCCAGAAGATGACTATCGGTGAATATATGGAAATGGTACGCGACCTGAAAGTGCCCGAAATGTACGACCCTTCTACACCGGAAGGCAGAGACTCGTATGCCGGACTCATGGGGGAGATGAACCGCATGACACCGCAGCAGCGCGAGGCTATTGATGCCTATTACATGCCGAGAAACAGAGAATTCCTGAGCAAGAACCTCATGGGTAAGGAACTGGTAGAATGGAAATACCAGAACTATATCCGCGACTATATGGCAGTGATTGCTTCGGTGGATGAGAGTGTAGGCCGACTCCTGACTTATCTCGATGAGCATCATCTCACGGATAATACCATCATCGTATACACCTCCGACCAGGGATTCTACATGGGCGAACACGGCTGGTTTGACAAGCGTTTCATGTATGAGGAATCATTCCATACACCGCTCATCATCAGCTATCCTAAGCATATCCAGCCTAAGAGCGAGTGCAACCAGATGGTACAGAACATCGACTTTGCTCCTACCTTCCTCGACCTGGCGGGCTTGAAGAAGCCTGCCTATATGCCGGGCACTTCGCTCCAACCATTGTTTGCCGGACAGCCTGTAAGAAAATGGCGTAAGAGTCTGTATTACCATTATTATGACTACCCTAATTATCATCTGGTACGCAAGCACGATGGTGTGAGAACCGAGCGCTACAAACTGATTCATTTCTACGGCAAGGGTGGCGAAAGAGCCGTTCCAGAAAACAAGTATCAGTGCCAACCGGGAACTTCAGAAAACTGGTGTTTCGAATATCTCAAATCCATCAACTACATCACCAATGATGCCGATATTGACTACTACGAGTTGTATGATATCCAGGTTGATCCGAACGAGCTGCACAACCTCTACGGCAAGCCTGGCATGCAGAAGGTAGAAAAGGAAATGAAGAAACTCCTCGCTACCTATCGCAGGAATCTGAAGGTAGATGAATAAAGAAACCGAACAAAATAATATTGATATGAACAAGACAATATGGCTTACAGGGGTAGGTTTGGCGTGTCTTCCTACCCTGCTCTGTGGAAAACAAAACACCCCACCCAACATTCTCTTCATACTGTGTGACGACATGGGATATGGCGATCTGGCTTGCTACGGCCAACCTTATATCCACACGCCTAATATCGACCGGATGGCGCAGGAGGGGATGAGATTCACCCAGGCTTATGCCGGTTCTCCCGTCTCGGCTCCGTCGAGAGCTACCCTCATGACGGGTCAGCATACGGGACATACACATGTGCGTGGAAACAAGGAATACTGGAGAGGTGTGCCAATGGTAAAATATGGCAACAACGAGGAGTATTCTGTCGTAGGACAGGAACCTTACGACCCGCAGCATAAGATTCTGCCCGAAATCATGAAGGACAAAGGATATAGAACCGGCGTATTCGGGAAATGGGCTGGCGGATATGAAGGTTCGGCTTCTACTCCCGACAAGCGTGGCGTGGACGAATTCTATGGCTATATCTGCCAGTTTCAGGCTCATCTCTATTATCCTAACTTCCTGAACCGCTACAGTCGTGCAATGGGAGATACAGCGGTGGTAAGAGAGGTAATGGAACAGAACATCCAGCATTCGATGTTCGGCAAGGATTATTTCAAGCGCAAACAGTATTCTGCCCGCATCATCCACGACAAGGCACTGGAATGGATAGACAGACAGGATAAGGAACATCCTTTCGTAGGATTCCTTACCTATACCCTGCCGCATGCCGAACTAGCCCAGCCGGAAGACTCTATTCTAGAAAATTACCAGAAACAGTTCTTTACCGATAAAACCTGGGGCGGATGGGAAGATTCGAGATACAACGCTGCGGTCCATACCCACGCACAGTTTGCCGGAATGATTACTCGACTAGACCAGTATGTGGGCGAAATCTTCGCCAAGCTGAAGGAGAAGGGACTCGACAGGAACACCATTGTCATCTTTACTTCAGATAACGGACCACATGAAGAAGGTGGTGCCGACCCGGAGTTCTTCGGTCGCGACGGTAAGTTGAAAGGTCTGAAACGCCAGTGCTACGAAGGCGGCATCCGCATACCGTTTATCGCCTGGTGGCCTGAGCATATCAAGGCAGGAGCGGTGAACGATACCCAGTTTGCCTTTTACGACCTGCTGCCTACTTTCTGCGATTTGGCTGGCATCAGAAACTTTGCCAAGCGTTATACCAACAGAAAGTTGGCTGGTGATGGTTTCGACGGAATCTCTATCGCTCCTACCCTTTTGGGCAAGGATGCAGAGCAGAAACATCACGATTACCTGTACTGGGAATTTCACGAAACCGACCAGATTGGCGTGAGAAAGGGCGACTGGAAACTGGTGGTAGTAAAAGGCGAACCGCGGCTCTATAATCTGGCTTCCGATATCCACGAAGACCATAATGTGGCGGCAGAACATCCTAAGATTCTTACCGAACTCCTGGCTGCCATCAGAAAGGAGCATCGAGACAGCAAGGATTTCGAAATTACGCTGCCAAAGTTCTGATTTTCTCTCCCGGTTACAGAGAGATAGAGATTACAACTAGATTCAAGAAAAAATGATGAACGACAACATAGCAAATCCCTTTGCCAAGCCACTGTATGTAATGCTGAAGCCTGCGGGTGCCCATTGCAACCTGGCATGCAAATACTGTTATTATCTGGAGAAGAACAAGCTCTATCCCACTGCTCAGCGACATCTGATGAGCGATGAGATGCTGGAACAGTTTACCCGAGAATATATTGAGGCGCAAACCATGAACCAGGTGCTCTTCACCTGGCATGGTGGCGAGCCTCTGCTGCGCTCCATCGACTTCTACCGCAAGGCTTTATCCCTACAGCAGAAGTATGCTGGAAGCAGGCGCATCGACAACGTAATTCAGACCAACGGCACGTTGCTGACCGATGAATGGTGCGAGTTTTTTGCCCAGAACCATTGGCTGGTAGGCATCTCTATCGATGGTCCGCAGCCTTATCATGACCATTACCGGCTGACGGCTGCGGGAAAACCATCGTGGAAGAAGGTGATGCAAGGCATCAAACTGCTGAAGAAACACGGGGTAGAATGGAATGCGATGGCGGTGGTGAATGCCTATAATGCCAATCATCCGCTGGAGTTCTACCGTTTTTTCAAGGAAAACGGCTGTCAGTTTCTGCAGTTCACACCTATCGTTGAGCGACAGACCCGACATGAGGATGGCCGTACCCTGGCAAGTCTTGCCGACAAGAATGAGATTCCGCTGAGCGAGGCATCAGTTACGCCGGAGCAGTGGGGCTACTTTCTCTGTGCAATTTTCGATGAATGGGTTCGGAAGGATGTGGGCAAAATCTTCGTTGAGATTTTCGACTGCACGCTGGCAAACTGGATGGGTGTTTCTCCCGGCATCTGTGCTTATTCCAAGGAATGCGGTCATGCGGGAGTGATGGAGCACAATGGCGATGTTTATTCCTGCGACCACTTTGTTTTTCCGGAGTATAAGTTGGGCAATATCCGTGACCATTCGCTCATCGACATGCTTTATGGTGAGCAGCAACAGGAGTTCAGCCGTCTGAAACACAGTTCTCTTCCCCGCCAGTGCAAGGAGTGTGACATGGAGTTTGCCTGTCATGGAGAATGCCCAAAGAACCGCTTCATGAAAGATAAGTATGGCGATTCCGGTCTCAACTATCTCTGTCCGGGTTATTACCATTATTATCAGCATGTAGCGCCCTACATGGATTACATGAAGCAGGAACTCATGTCGCAGCGCCCACCTTCGAACATCATGAAAGTTGTACACTAAGCATGACTGATTCTAAAAAAACAGCAAAATACTTGGAAAAAAGTCAGAAATATCGTACCTTTGCAGGCAAAAAGCAATTTTACGAATATGAAAAGAATCAAAATGCCACTCTTGGCAAGAATCATCATTGCCATCCTGTTGGGTGTAATCTTCGGCAATTTCTTCAATGAAGCGGCCGTCAGAGCGTTTCTCACCTTCAACGGCATCTTCAGCCAGTTTCTGGGCTTTATGATACCGCTCATCATCATCGGTCTCGTAACACCAGCCATTGCCGACATCGGTCACGGAGCCGGAAAACTCCTTCTTGCCACCGTGGGCATCGCCTTTGCCGACACCATCCTGGCTGGTCTGCTAGCCTATGGCACCGGCTCGGCACTCTTTCCACACATGATTGCCAATTCTGCTCATGTGGCAGTAGATAAGGCTGAAGAACTCAAGCCCTTCTTCGAAATCAAGATACCAGCCATGGTTGATGTGATGAGTGCCCTCGTTTTCTCGTTCATTGCCGGACTGGGCATTGCCCATAAAGGCAGCCGCACCATGCAGAACATTTTTCAGGAATTCAAGGAAATCGTTTCCGGTGTCATTGCCAAAGTCATCATTCCCCTACTGCCCCTTTATATCTTCGGCATCTTCCTGGGCATGACTTTCTCCGGCGAAGCCTACCATATCCTGCTGGTCTTCGCACAGATTATCCTCGTGATTCTCGTACTTCATATCGTCATCTTACTTTACGAATATCTGTTGGCTGGCGGCTTGTCCCACAAGAATCCTTTTAAGCTGTTGCTCAACATGTTGCCAGCCTACTTCACGGCACTTGGCACATCATCATCAGCAGCCACCATTCCGGTAACTCTGAAGCAGACCTTGAAAAACGGCGTCACCGATGGCATTGCCGGCTTCACCATTCCGCTCTGTGCCACCATCCATCTCTCGGGATCAATGATGAAGATTACCTGTTGTGCGCTCACCATCTGTCTCATCAATGGTATGCCTTGCAATCTCCCCCTCTTCCTCAACTTCATCTTCGTGCTCGCCATCTGCATGGTAGCAGCTCCGGGAGTTCCGGGAGGAGCCGTCATGGCAGCGCTAGGTCCGCTAGCCTCAGTTTTAGGTTTCAATGCCGATATGCAAGCACTTATGATAGCCCTCTATATTGCGATGGACAGTTTCGGCACCGCCTGCAATGTAACCGGCGATGGCGCCATTGCTATTGTCGTGGATAAGATATTCAGAAAGGATAAATAAAAAATAAAAGAGGGTGTGTCACAGACTTATGACACACCCTCATCTTTATATAAATCTCTCTCTATTTCTAAAGTGATTCACATATATATATTATGTATATCGTATGTTCTATTCTTACTTGCTCAAGCTAACAGAATGGCTCATGTTAGTCATTTCTGGAATTGAGTTTACTACGTGTTTCAAGAACATGCCCATGCAAAGAACCATACCTGAAAACATAACTGCGGCGAAAGCCATTGTAAAAATAGTCATCATAATTATTAACCTTTTTAAAATTTATTATTTGTTATTCCTTAAACACGAGTGCAAAGTTAACACTTTTTTATCGAATAACAGCATCTTTTGCCGAGAAATATCATTGCAATATGTCTTTCTTGATATGGGTCAACCACTTGTTTTTAGCCTTAAAAATGACATTTTGCTATCGGATATGTTGTTTTTGTGGCAATAATTTATATATATCATTTTTCTCGCTTTATTATGTGTGTAACAAGATAGGGCTTCCTGTCAGATGATAAGAAGTCAGAATCGAAGTGAAAGCCAATCATCGAACTTCACGTAAAAGAAGGATATGCCTATAACTACTTTTACCTTCTGATAAGCCGCATTAATAAGTATGGCGATTCCGGTCTCAACTATCTCTGTCCGGGTTATTACCATTATTATCAGCATGTAGCGCCCTACATGGATTATATGAAGCAGGAACTCATGGCGCAGCGCCCACCTTCGAACATCATGAAAGTTTTATAGTGAGCATGACAGATTAAAAAAAGCCGCACCATGAAGAACATCTCCAGGAATTCAAGGAAATCGTGTCTAGCGCCATCGCCATTGTCGTGGATAAAATATTCAGAAAGGATCAATAAGAGATAAAAAAAGGTGTATCATGGATTTATGACACACTTTTTTTATCTCAAAATCTTAAAGTTTTAGAACTTAATCCAGGTCAGCTTCTTCCAAATTCCCTCGAAAGGACCATGGGAGTGATACTTGAGCCAGAGGTTGGAGAAGAGGCATTGTACTACCACCATGGCAATACCCACAAAAAAGGCGTAGGTGATGCCAAGCTTTGTCTGGAGATTGAAACCATAATAGGCAAACAGTCCGCAACCGATGATAGACTGGAGGAAATAGTTGGTCAGACTCATCTTACCAAACTGGCGCAGGAACGACAATCCCTTTCTGAACCATTCCTTTCCGTACCATAACAATACGAATCCTGATACTACAAACAAGAGGATGAAGAAGTTGTAGATAGGATAAAGCCAATTGTTCCATGTTTCCATGTGGCGCACATCAGCGATGCCACCCACAATCAATACCAGGATGGAAACCGCCAGCACCTTCTTCCACAAAGCCAGGTTGTTGTTCTCATTGTAGAACCAACGCTTTCTGCCCACCAGCATTCCGAGTATGAAGAGACAGATAGTCTGCGTATGTCTTCCCTTCATCAGGCACCAGTAATAGGTAGCCACCTGTCCGTATCGCAGGTTACCATAGGCATTCTCCAGGAAACTGCCGTGCTGATGACCATGATACATGTTTCCATACACCTCTCCCAACGACGATGCATCTACCTGCCATCCGGTAATGAGGGAGTAGATTTCTATCGGCTGGATAAAGAGAAAGGAAACCACCCACCAGAGCCATTTGGTAGGAAGATAACTCAATGGGATGAGAACCAGTCCATAGATGGCATAGGAGAAGAGGATATCGCCATCAAAGAAGGCGGTGTTCACGATACCGAGCATTGCCAGGAGGAACATTCGCCAGGCGAATCTACCCGAAAAGCAATTTCCCCGCTGCTGCTGATTATCATTCATGATAAAGAAGCTTAATCCGAAGAGCAGGGCAAAGATGCCATACATCTTTCCCGACAGCAGCAATGCCAGCACATCTGCCAGCCAATCATCACACCCCAGCGTATAAGCATGCGCTATGCTTCCATCGTACATATTGAAATGCTCCACAGAGTGATAGAGAATAATACCTGCTACGGCCAATCCTCTCAAGGCATCAGCCACGTCAATACGACTGTTTTTCAGTCCTAATGTCTTGTAAAAATTCATTTTGATATTATTTGTTAGTTATTATGAGCCCACAAAGGTATAACATTTTATTGGAAAAAGAGAATAAATCAGCCTTTTCCTTAGTTATTCGTCAGAAAAAGTGTGGGAATTTGTTGATTATTCGTTAGAAAAAGTGTGGACTTCTACAGATATTCGTCAGAAAAAGTGTGGAGTTATTGCGATTATTCATCAGAAAAAATGCAAATTAACACAAAATTATTCAACGAATAAAAGCTTCGATTCTGACATTTCCGTCAGAATCGAAGTGAAAGCCAATCATCGAGCTTCACGTTCTGGAAGGTATGGATGCCCAGCTTCTCGGCAGCCTCGCAGTTTTCCTTCAGATCATCGATGAAGAGAGTTTCATCGGGATAGATGTTCGCCTGCCTGATTACCTCTTCATAGATGCGGGCATCAGGTTTTGCCAGATGCATTCGCTGAGAGAGGAAACAGTGCTCGAAATAATCCTCTACCCCATGGTTCTGATAAGGGAAGAGATGCTCCACGCAATAATCCCAATGTATATCAATGGTATTGCTCAAGAGGAAGAGGCGGTAACCTGCCTTCTTCAACTGCAGGAGTCGCTCCTTCTTCTCATCAGGAATCACTACCAGCATCTTGTTGGCAGCATCAATGATTTCTTCATTCGTCACATCAGCTTCTGTCAACTCACGGGCTGCATCGCAGAACGCTTCGGTGGTAATCATTCCAACACCCAGTTTACTCATCAGCTTCATCCCTTCACTCTGAGGATTCGGATTAGCCAGTTCCCCCATTCCTATCGCCTTGAAAGCCCCGATGCATCCTTCCGGATTGAGCCTTACCAAAACATTACCCAAATCAAATATGATATTCTTGTATTGCATAATCTATACCTTATTATAAATCGCACTTTTAATCTTTAATCAGATACTTACTGCAAAAGTACTGTAAATTCGGGAGAGAACAAATGATTTCAAGAAGTCATAACAAGAATATAACATTTATTAGTAAAAGAGGAAAGCCTATGTATGAGAAACGTTTTTCTAAAACTATTGCCACTATTGCCACACTTAAAGTTAACCAATTGGTTTTTAGCTATTTAAGCGTGGCAACAAGGGCATTTTCTATTATCACCTATTGCCACCTATTGCCACACTCGGGCGAAAAACGGGGGATTCTCAGCGAAAAAGCAGAGGAATACTTATTGTTTTCGCAGAAAAACATTAAAAAAGTGGAGAAAAAGGCATGCGGTTTCGAACATTTTTTTGTATTTTTGCAACCAACAGGAAAAATTCCTGCCGATTCCACCTAGAAGCTTACGACTCCTGTGAAACCACTTTTTATACAATTTTAATTCCAAAAACCTATGACACAAGCAGATTTAGTCAGACTCTACTTCGCTAAAGGAGATGTTTACAACTCATGGAACTATTGCTTCAATTGAGCACGGATGACCGACACGATGGTCACGAATGACCGGCGTAGCCGGGCACATTTGCCCAACGCCTTGGGCAAAGCCATCGGCAATCCTAAGTATCACCCTATCAACAAATTAGCAGAAATATGAAGTTTACTATTACAAGAATCAACAAGCAGAACAAGTTGATGGTCAGTTCGAAAACCGTAGAACGGTTTCTGGAGCGCATCGCTAAAGATGATGCCAAGCTGAGTGTCACCAATTTCAGAATGAGTGTGCCGCTCATGGAGGCCGACTACCAGTACTACAAAGGCATCAAGGAATGGCAGCACGTTTATCCAGCCGCAGAATTCAACAAGGATGAAAGCGGCAATCTCGTCTTCCAGAAATCAAACGGACTGGTAATGCTCCACTTCATCAACCTCATGTCAGAGCAGGAAAAAGATGCCGTCAAGAAGACGGTCAGTCTGCTGCCGATGACCTTCGCAGCCTTCGAAGGAGCCGATGGCAGAAGCCTCATCGTGCTCGTAAGCATCTGCAACGAAGAAGGAAAAATCCCGACAAAAGAAGCCGACGCCGACTTACTCTACCAGTCTGCCTACGAACAGGTAAAGACGCTCTACCAGTCGCAGGTACAGGCAGCCATCAAACCCGAAAAACCATCATTGTCCTCCAACTTCATGCTTACGCTGGATGCCTTTCCTTATTATAACAGCAAGGCTGTGGCGATGCGCATCTCCCAAAATATGAAGAAGGTAGCCTCAGCCCCTAAAAATGTAGACGATCTGAAGACATACGATGACTATGAATTCCTCTACCGCAAGGCAGCAGAAGAGACAAAGGAAGAGATGAAAAAAGCCAACATCTCATGGCAGAACGATGAAGACCGGTTCCTTGCCGGTTTCTCAGCCATCGCCATCAAGCTCTGCAACATGGGCCTCAGCGAAGAAGAAGCTTTCATCCATATCCGCCGCAACAACTGGGGACATGTGACAGAAGAGAAACTCCGCCAAATAGTGGGCACCGCTTACGATACCCATTCCAAAGACAGGAAGACGGAGAAATCAGCCTCAGGCAGAAAAGGCCGTGCCGAAATTCTGCAGATGATCAGACACCTGGAGAGCCGGTACCAGTTCCGTTACAATACCGTGATGAAATATACCGAATACCGCCCGAACAATTCATGGGTTGGCGATTTCAGACCGGTGGATGCCCGTGTGCAGAAAAGCATGACGCTGGATGTTCAGATAGCCGACATCCACGTAAGCATCAAGGATGTAAGGAATTTTCTAGAATCAGACCGCATTAGAAACTACAGCCCGATAGAGTCCTATCTCTATGACTGTCTGGGAAAATGGGACGGCAAGGACCGCATCCGTGCCCTGGCACGAACCGTACCCACCAACAATCCTCATTGGGAAGACTGGTTTTACACCTGGTTTCTGGGAATGGTTGACCAGTGGCGCGGCATGTATCGCCGTCAATATGGCAACAGTACCATGCCGCTTCTCATCTCCAAGCAGGGTTACAACAAGAGCACCTTCTGCCGCCGTCTCATCCCTACCGAATTATCGTGGGGCTTTACCGACAATATGATTCTGTCAGAAAAGCGTCAGGTATTGCAGGCGATGTCACAATTTCTGCTCATCAATCTCGATGAGTTCAATCAGATTTCACCACAGGTGCAGCAGGGATTTCTGAAGAATCTGCTGCAGTTGCCTACGGTGAAAATCAAGCCGCCATACGGAAGTCATGTACAGGAATTTCCTCGTCTAGCCTCCTTCATCGCCACGAGCAACATGACCGATATTCTTTCCGACCCATCCGGCAACCGCCGTTTCCTGGGAGTAGAACTGACGGGACCTATCGATGTGAGTGGCAGACTGAACTATGAGCAGCTTTATGCGCAGGCGATGCAAGCTTTGGAGCGTGGCGAAAAATCCTATTTCGACGCCAAGGAAACCGCCATCATCATGCAACATAACAGACAATTTGAGCAGATTTCCCCTATCAAGCAATGTTTTCTGCAGGTTTTCGAACCTGCAAGTACCCCGGAAGAGGGCGAATATCTGATGGCAGCCGCCATTTTCGACATTTTGAAGCAGAAATTCGGCTCTTCTCTCCAGGTTTCGAGTATACAGAAATTGGGCAGGGAGCTTCAGAACATAGAAGGTTTGAGGAACCGAAGAACAAGATTTGGTACTGAGTATCTGGTAGTTAGGAAATAACCTACTCACTTTCCATCTCATTCCCTCATAAAAAGAGTGTGGCAATGCGTGGCATTAGGTGGCAACAGAAATATCGCTTACTGCCACGCATTATCCACTTATAATCAAGGAGTTAAGGCTTTGGTGATAGATGTGACAATAAGAATAGAAAAACATTTCTATTCGTTATGGCGTACAACCAACTGTGCAGAAATCATCCACTTCATTTCACGAGTTCATCTACTTCATTGAGTTAACACATACGGCTGAGTTGGCAGAAGGAGTCGAATGCGATAGCTGAAGGAGTCGAATGCGATAACTGAAGGAGTCGAATGCGATAGCTGAAGGAGACACATTTGCACATTATTACATAAAGATAGCACCTTGACCGTACTAAACATACAGTCAAGGTGCTACAGTACAAATAATCTTCCTCCTCTAATGATCCATCGTTTTGCTATTGCTTATTCCTTAGCTCTTCTATCAAGTCATTTACAATATATGTATCACTCATTAGATGCAAGCCAAGTTCTTTGTCATGTAACATACGACAAACATCAGAGTCATAGAATATCTGTAAAGCTCTGTCGGTTGATATATGCAGCGTGTCGGCTAGTTGCTTTATGATACGAGCGATTTTATTCCATAATAAGAAATCCAACATAATTATATCCTTTCATATGATTTGAATTGTAAATACTTATCAACTATCTCCTGGCTTAAAATGCAAATCTGATAGTTGGGCTTGTGATAAACCAACTGGCGAAGAGTATGCTCAACATCTGCATAGCCATTGATATAGGCTTCTACTGCATCAATTACACGGTCGTCAGCCACTCCTCCTTCAATGATGTCATACCCACTCCAAGGCTGCTTTCCTTTTCTGCTGTCAACAATGAAGTCGAGCCATTCCTTATCGTAAGCATCAAATCGTTTTACCTTGCAGTCTTGTGGTATAGCGAACTCATAGGTGTTCACTATAGCTTGCTTGGCTCGTCTGATGGTCTTGATACGGACAGCCCATTTGGAAGCTTGTTCAAACAAAGGCGTAAGATAGAAGCCTGGACCGAAATCCAAGTCCTTTCTTCCAATGCTTACTAAAGGATGCTCAACAATGACATTTGAACCATGATATAATATTTGCTTTTCCATTATTCTTTTCTTTCCCAATTTTTAAGAGCTTCGATCACATCACTTGCCACAGCTTCCCGGCTCTCGGTATGTAGAGTGTCATAGCAATCTTGAATGAGACTCTTGATTAGCCCCACCTTATCCAATCGCTTTCTCATTTCAGACGGCGATATACCCATTTTTTGTGCTGAAACCTCGATGGCCAACACCGTAAAGGCGAGGCGTTCGAACTCTGGAGCACTTTTCTGTAATAGTTCTCTATCTTCCATTCTTTACAAAATATTGTATTTAAATGCAAATTTAAAGATTTTCTCTGATATTCCACTCAATTTCGGAGTTAAATAAAGAAAAATAGCCCGATTTTGCTAATTTCTTTACTAAACCTTTCTGAATCACACTCAATTTCTGCACTTTTTGCGATGCAGATTGGAGGCTCTGTGTTTTCCCCTCTAAAGCTCCATGGTGAGTGGTCTGTCGGAAATTCCGACAAGCCACTTTTTTCTTACAAAGCCTATTTAACGTTAAGTTTATTTCTTTTGCTAAAATTCTTCGTACAAAAAACTAAGTAATCAATATTTTTAGTATCTTTGTGGCGTAAACATTCAAACTAAGCGTTATGGAAAAGAATTATCAGAACAACAACAGCATATCAGACGCTGCAAACAAAAACGAAGAATCGAACAAGCCTGAACATGAAATTAAGGTAGAAATCGTTAGCATTGAAGTAGTAGGCGAAGATACTCCCCCCGAAGCACTCTAAGAAATATGAGCGTTGGGGGACAACAGCCTTGTTGTCCTTCGTTGTTTGGGTTGCCTGCATAGGATACAGTGCCAACAATCCCCAATCTACGGCGTGTTGGCCCTTATCGTCACATCAGCATTGTTTTTCTTATCTATTGAGCAAATGGTGTTTCTTAGTTCCGAAGAATAGTTTTACTGAGTACTTTAGCCGTTTTCTATTTTCTTCAACACTTTCTTTGTACGCTTTAAACCTTCGTCCAAAATCTCCCCAGAAAACACTTCTGTTGGTTCAGTTTTTTCTTCTCTCATGGAAAGAGGAGAAGTACGTAGGGGAAAAATTCTTCCTTACATACGATTGTATTATGATAACCACGGGCATATGCCCCAAAACATTTGCCCCCATATATCCACATTATAAATCTTTTGATTCCTACATCAAACCACAACCGATCACAACCATGCGTCAAGGGTGAATGTGTTGTATATCTTTTGATTCCTACATCAAACCACAACACTGGGTATGTGGCCAACTGGTTTGCAGTGTTGTATATCTTTTGATTCCTACATCAAACCACAACTGATGCCATCCATGATGATGTTCTTACTTGTTGTATATCTTTTGATTCCTACATCAAACCACAACCATACGGAAACTTAAAATCAAAGTAATATGTTGTATATCTTTTGATTCCTACATCAAACCACAACTTACAGCAATAGCTGCCGTAGCCCGAAATGTTGTATATCTTTTGATTCCTACATCAAACCACAACTATCCATTTGTATAGATTTTAAAATTAGTGTTGTATATCTTTTGATTCCTACATCAAACCACAACTAACGAGGTTTTCTGCTCTCGACTTGCCGGTTGTATATCTTTTGATTCCTACATCAAACCACAACTGCGGCTTAATGATGGTACCATCATTGCCGTTGTATATCTTTTGATTCCTACATCAAACCACAACCTCCACAAGGCAATGGTTCTGCTGGTGTTAGTTGTATATCTTTTGATTCCTACATCAAACCACAACTCAGCATCTTCCTGGTAAGTAAGAAGGAAAGTTGTATATCTTTTGATTCCTACATCAAACCACAACTATTCACCAATGATGTAGTAGCGCTACGTAGTTGTATATCTTTTGATTCCTACATCAAACCACAACTCAAAGCTGCCTACAACCGTCTGCGCATCTGTTGTATATCTTTTGATTCCTACATCAAACCACAACTGGCTAGTCAGATGCACTTAAATTATGCTGTTGTATATCTTTTGATTCCTACATCAAACCACAACTTATCGGCATTTATCGTTGTACGCCTGTGCGTTGTATATCTTTTGATTCCTACATCAAACCACAACTCTCCACTTCCTCACGCATGATGAGCGATGGTTGTATATCTTTTGATTCCTACATCAAACCACAACAGCCACCGGTCAGAGAATCACCCAAGCACGTTGTATATCTTTTGATTCCTACATCAAACCACAACTATGCGACCTTCAGAAAGTCACATACGAGGTTGTATATCTTTTGATTCCTACATCAAACCACAACTAATTTAATACTTTTAGTTATACATATAAGTTGTATATCTTTTGATTCCTACATCAAACCACAACGCCGCACGGGCTTACTTTGGCATTGCCCAAGTTGTATATCTTTTGATTCCTACATCAAACCACAACATTGAACTTATAGTGGCTGCCCACGTTGCGTTGTATATCTTTTGATTCCTACATCAAACCACAACACGTTGACGCAATCTTCGAATGCCTGACTGTTGTATATCTTTTGATTCCTACATCAAACCACAACGCTCTTTGGTTGGTGGTCTATTCAGTTCTGTTGTATATCTTTTGATTCCTACATCAAACCACAACCTTACTCCTATCTCAAGGCTATTGCCGACGTTGTATATCTTTTGATTCCTACATCAAACCACAACCTATTGGCTATACACTTGGTAAAGGTAAGGGTTGTATATCTTTTGATTCCTACATCAAACCACAACCGACCACTAACAGCAACATTGTGTGACGTAGTTGTATATCTTTTGATTCCTACATCAAACCACAACTCTGGACGCACATAATCGAGGAACTTCAAGTTGTATATCTTTTGATTCCTACATCAAACCACAACCGTGATTATTATTCCCGTATTGATAAGTATGTTGTATATCTTTTGATTCCTACATCAAACCACAACTCGCTGCCACCTTTGACCGCTTGGAAATGGTTGTATATCTTTTGATTCCTACATCAAACCACAACTATCACGTTGAGCAGGAAGAATAAACTTAGTTGTATATCTTTTGATTCCTACATCAAACCACAACTACTTAAACGCTTGTATGATAATGGCGATAGTTGTATATCTTTTGATTCCTACATCAAACCACAACCGTAGCCAATTTGCTTAACGTATATCTGGGTTGTATATCTTTTGATTCCTACATCAAACCACAACCTGTAACAATCTATTTTGATAAGTATCTTGTTGTATATCTTTTGATTCCTACATCAAACCACAACACGTTAGGCACATCGGTATAGAAGAAGCCAGTTGTATATCTTTTGATTCCTACATCAAACCACAACAGTTGAAAACTAGTTTCGACAGATACAACGTTGTATATCTTTTGATTCCTACATCAAACCACAACTACCTAGTGGTACTCCATTTGTCATCACCAGTTGTATATCTTTTGATTCCTACATCAAACCACAACCCTGATGACGTGCACGACTGGATCAGAAAGGTTGTATATCTTTTGATTCCTACATCAAACCACAACTGCTGCAGAGTTACGTGATGATTTAGTTAGGTTGTATATCTTTTGATTCCTACATCAAACCACAACTATGCTGCACATCATCACTATTCGTTATCGTTGTATATCTTTTGATTCCTACATCAAACCACAACCCTTGACTTCTGCTGCCGGTGGTGCTACTGTTGTATATCTTTTGATTCCTACATCAAACCACAACTTCTCCGCAGCAGTCCTTAACTGATTATACGTTGTATATCTTTTGATTCCTACATCAAACCACAACTGTCTTGCTGTCTGTGCGGGATAGGCGTGGTTGTATATCTTTTGATTCCTACATCAAACCACAACGAGTGTCCCATGCGGTAATTTTAAACGCAGTTGTATATCTTTTGATTCCTACATCAAACCACAACATGCTCAGACGTTGCGAGAGATTAAAGAAGTTGTATATCTTTTGATTCCTACATCAAACCACAACTTCGTCGCCCGCCGGTTCTTCGCTTCCCAGTTGTATATCTTTTGATTCCTACATCAAACCACAACCTATAGAATATAACATACTGATTCACAACATATATCAATCACTTCTTCTAATAAGAAATGGCGTGCAGGATATAATTTCTATTGCAAAAGTACTAAAAAAACTCCAATTGAATAGGTTCGCTGATAACTTTTTTCGATATTTTACTCTTATTAATACTTATTGGCTTACCCCAGAAGTTATAGATATCTCCATATTGCTTATCTGTTACACTTAACAAACTTACTTTTCCTGCCTCCGGAAGCAAAGATTTTACCCGTTTTACATGCACTTCCAAACTTTCCCTTGATGCACAATGACGGATATAGACAGAAAATTGCATCATAGAGAAACCATCTTTCTCTAAGTTTTTACGAAAAAGAGAAGCAGCCTTCATCTCTTTTTTCGTAGTAACAGGTAAATCGAAAAACACAAATAACCACATTATATGATAAGCATTTAGTCTATCTTCAGTCATGTCATAATAGGTAAGGAAAGTTTTTTTATTTCTCCAGAATAATATTTAACAAGAGAGGCAGTTGTTATGGTCAAAGCTATCTGCAAAGGTCGTTTAACCTTCCCTATATTGACATCACAATTCAACACATGCATTATCTCAGGCTTTGATTCTTTATTCAATTCGGAAATTCCTTTGCCATAAAGTCGATAAACGATTTCATCTACAAATGGCCGATATGGTTCCATAACATCATCAGCTAAAGGAAAAGCATTATATCTGCTTTTATGGAAGATACCCAAATTCGGAAGTAAACCAGAGCCTAACAAAGCACGTGCAACAGCTGCACGTAATATAGCATAGCCATAATTTAGAAGAGCATTAGGCGGACATCCATCCCTTTCTCTTTTAAAGGAGTTACCGAAAAGGCTATTCCAATACACCTTTGCCGCTAATCCCTCCCTATTGTCTGAATCTCCACTCTTAACATTATTATAATAAGGTTTGAGAATATCTTTATTCTTACCAGTAAGTCCCAAGACTGCGGATTGATTTGCTATCTTTGACTCTATAATCTGTTTCCAGGCTTGCTTTTTCATTGGCTCAGTAACAGCAAGCTGAAATTTTAAACTTTCAGCTTGCGTAGTATTAGCATCTAAGCTTTGCAACATAGATGTTGGCATCATCTTGGTATCACATAAAATAACAGCAACATTATTCTTTACCAACTCATTGAGAAGCGGTAAAGTAATGCTTATCATTTGATTTTCCAAGACAACACACCCTATATCTTCAATAGAGCGTGTTATCTTGTCGTCGCAATCTTTCCAAGAGATTACAATCTGGCAATTCTTGAGCGAAAGACATACAGGAGTTGAAAAGAATAATGTTTGCTTAATCATTTTTATCTTAATCTTTTAATTTCACCTAATTCATTTATCTCGAAATCATAGCCTTGAACTAAAGCCGAAAATTTACTATAACTATACAGTCCCTTAGAATCTCCTATACAGAAGCCTTTGGTAACTTTAGGTACTTCTGACGAAGGTCTAGCCTCAGTATGCTTAGTTACAACAATTCGACCAGCCTTCCAAAGTTCTGTTACTTTATAGAGTCTACGACTCCAATCACCGTTGTTTTCCCAGATTTCATCTGGGTTGTCAACATAAAGCAGTACCATCGTTCCCTTTTTTAAAGTATAGTACAAATTAAGCCCATCTTTATTTAGCTGTACAATATTTCCATCAACTAGTACTTTGTCGTTGCTTTGCTTATAGAATTTTGCAGCATCAAGCATATTAATGAATTCATACATATACTTTACTTTTCCTTTTGATGTTACACCTTTATAAACTGCCATTAAGTAATTATTATCACCAGGAGCTACATAATAATCATTCTTATAGCATTTATTAGATATATCACGCGGTTTGCGATGTTCGAAACTTAATGGATTTTTTACAGAAGTTATACATCTTACCTTTTTAATCGGAATCTGCTTTTCTTCATTCATCCATATCGTACCATTTAATGCATCTTTACCGCCTTTAGCTACTGCATTTTGTATGATTCCTCTAACAACATCATCTACAATATTTTTAATATCTTGATCACTAAGGTGATTATCAACATTTTTACGAACTACATAATACGGTGTATCCTCACCCGATCTCATAATTGCTCCATAATAAGTATCTTTATGCAACGAACCTCTTGCTGCATCACCCTTACAAAGAACTTTTTTCTTCTTCTTTCGTCCATTAATCTCTACATCAAGAAGAATTCTGCGGCGTCCTTGCTTTGGCATATTGTCTGGAGTATAATGATAAACCAAAATCTCATCTTGCACCCTTTTAATATCCTCAACAAATGTAGACCAAGGCTTTTTAAAATAAGCCTTTGACATGCCATACCATTCATGATTTTCCTCATCATGATAGTATGCTCCCAACTTATTATATTCATCTAAGCCGATACATGCAATAACGATGGCATCAATACAATGATGAACATGATTTACACGTTCCTTCTTACTATATACCTTTTGGATACCCCAAATCTTTCTAAAATCAGAAGTAGCAATACCCTTTACTGTATAGACATGCTTGAAGAGTGATTTCAAGTAAAGACGAGCATACTTAGAAATCACACTGATATCAGTACCTTGACGACGACTAAATCCTTCAGGTACACTCTCCATAGTGAAACGCAAATACTTACCACGCCAATAGTCACGCTGAAGTTCTAATAGATGGCGCTTGCGAATAATGCCATCCTTTTGCTCTTTGCTTGAAGCACCCTTAGATAACTTCTTTTGTTTACGAATTTGTCCTTCAAGAGACTCATACTTTTCTTTCCATTCATTAATACGAGTCATAATCTCATCATGATTAGACAATTCAGTAGGTAACTTGGTTTTCTTGACATCTCTATTGAAACGACTATCACAGAGAGTCAAATTCATCTTTGTACTATCACCACCTACACTACGAGGAATAGTATGCTCTATATCAAACTTTGGATTAGCTCCAACAAAGTCTGATATCCGTATTTGCTTACCCGTATATAAACAGATGTGCCCCTGTTCTTCCCAGAGAACATATTTCAAGACATCTGCATCAGTTGGTTCTATATCATTTCCCGTTTCTGCCTTAAAGAGATTTCTTATTTTCTTGCGAGCCTCATCATTCTTGTTTTGATTTTCTTTTGTGTATGCAGCAATAGCATTACGCTTATTAGCATCATTCAATTCACGAGCAAACTCAATATGAATTTCTGTATCTTGATCTATCTTACCTTCCTCCAACAAGCGGTTTACCAATTTACGCAATCTGAACATAGAACGCATAGCCATTGGATTACGCACACTATCAATTCGAGGTGAACCAAGTTGATAAACACCATGATTATTGGTGTGTTGCACTCTAGGATACATCTCCATCATAGAAGGATGGTATAGTTTCTGGAGTTTCTCATCAGATACATGATACTGCTCCTTCAGATACTCCTTGATACACACCTCGAAAGTACGTGCATCTTTAGAATCAATCTGATTCATTTCATAGATAATATTATCAATGGCTGCATTACGCATTTCCTCCATATTCCATTCGTATTGCGGCATCACTTCACATAAGTTACCCAAGAATACGGCGTGAGAATAAATCAAGCCTCTTCTAAGATAAGGAAGAATCTTACAGATAGCCTTCAAACTTAAAGACGCATAATCACTTGGCAAAGATATCTCACAAAACTTCTTTGCTTCTTCATCATCCAATTGCAGACGATTCTTGCCAAACTCTGCAAGTTTCGTTTCATCTGTATAGAAGAACAATGCATGCCAAATATCATTGACTACATTCAAACGACTTTTACCCTCGGCTAGCGTATAGGTTTCACAAAGAGAATCTATCCAATTATCTCCAAAGATATCTTTTAAAGCGGTAGTTACAGGACAACCAGAAACAGATGTATCCATAGGGTAATTGAAAAGATATGGCATTTCGGCATCAGAACTCTTCTTGTAAAAACCATATTGTTTTTTGGGTGCCAGTTTCTTAGCAATATCTTCAAAATCAAACTGCTTCTTTTTTATAATCAACTTACGGAAGAACAATGGCATAATGAGTGCTCGCTCCTCTGAAGACAGAGGGCGTAAGACATCATCATTTGGAGTCTGAATCTTTATGTTATTGATAAAAGAGAGCATTCTAAACTCTTCATACATAGGATGTGAAGAAGGACATCTTGTCTTGTTCTTCTCAAACACGCATTTACCAACTTGTCCTTTTTGCGACTTTAATGGTCGCTGGTAGAAAATGGCTTTTTCTATTTGATGTACCACTTCATGACCAAGATTCTTATCTAACTCCTGCTTTTCACAAATAGCCTTAAACTCTGCCAGATAATGCTCATTGCGTGCAGTATAATGATTACGGATCTTCTCTCCTTTATTATAGAGAGAATAAAAATAATCACCAAGATACTCATAACCAGCATCATGCATCTCTTGAGTAAGGTTACTGATACTTTCTTTTACCATTCCAGTATCATCACCACTCTGGTCTTTACGATTACTTAAAAAGCCACGTCGCTGAATCATGTGATAAAAAGCACGACCCAGAATATATCTATCAGTTATACTGCTGAAATCCAAACAATCATGAAGACACTTATGCCTATAAGCGTATGGTGTCTTTTCTGATTCATCATCAGTACTTTGCCATTGCATAAACAATTCATTCTTAGGATACTCCTTCTTGAGTCTCCATGCAGATAGTTCTGCTTTCGAAAGCGGAGGACATAAATGCGCATCACTTAAAATACGAAGCAGACGTATCTTACGTAATTTAATACGATAGTTTCTGACTCTTGCTGCCTTATGAGCCGTACGGTCAGCTGCTTTAGAAGACTCTATGCCTTTTTCTATTTTAACACCTTCCTGAAAGATGTTCACACCTTTATCCAGCAAATGATATTCATCCGCCTTCTTTTCTACAATAGCCCATCCAAGACTATTGGTACCAGTATCAATTCCTAGTATTTTAGTCATATCAGTATTATTTTATATGCTTAATTATTAATTTTCTGTAAAATTACAACATTTTTATTGGATAAACAAATATTTTGTATTATATTTGCAGCAGAAAATAAGATTTCCTACATCTTATCACAATAAGGCAGTAATTGCCGAAGGGTAAAACCTATAATCCCGCTTCGGTGGGATTTATTTTTTTTATATACCTCCCATTTTCTCCAGCAAATTCATCCTTGCCTTATCAGCAATCTCTTTCGCCTCCAAATAGCAACCATCTATTTCTTCATAGGTGTATGCATTCCGAGCCTCAGCGATGCTTTGGGTTGCAACCTCTTCGAACATATCGAAGACAATTTGCTCATTATTTTTTTTCTTCATATCTAACACTATTAAGAATTAGTATTTCCTATTTTAAATATCATCAAATGCTGACATTTACACCGACATTCAACATTCACGAATCTACTATCGAGTTGACTCTCTTCTCCCTTCCCAATGTCTCAGGAAATGCATAGTGGCCATTACCTATTTCTCGAGGATTAGGCTCTATATGCTCGGCATACCATGCCCGTTTATACTCGGTGGTGATGATGCCGTAATCTCTGGCGGCAATGATGGATGCGGCGAGAGATGCGCCATATAGCTCCTTGATATCGATCATCTCCTCCAGCGTTATCTTCTCACGTTTCTTGGAACCCAACTCTTCGATAAGCGCCAATTTAGGAAGAAGGAAGAAACTGGCAAAGAGATCACAACGCTTCTCCAGCCTCAGCGGACTATCTTCCGGGAAGAGGAGAAGCAGATGGGCCAGTTCATGAACTGCCGTGAAACGAAGTTTCTCTACGCTACTCTTTTCCGGATTGAAATCGAGAATCATCAGCGGATGCTTCTTATCTGCCCAGGTGCTCATTCCGAAGACATACTCTGGAAGATTAGCAGCAAGTATCATGATACCTTTTCTTTCCAAGAGTCTCAGAATGCTGGCGATGGGACCATCACCGCAATGCCACTTTTCACGAAGAAGGTCGGCAGCATGGATGGCATCTTCAAGGGTTGATACCTTGGTGCCTTTTACCGGATTCTTGAACTGGGTAGGAAAACCCGCTTCTTTCTCCTTGGCTAGATACTGCTCTGCCCAAAAAGAGAGTTTCGCTTCCAGGGCTTGCAACTCATCTTCGGACAACTTGCCATTGGAGGTGGTGCGGAGCATCGGCATGTCTATCTTGAGATTGGTTCCTTCGAAATATTCCTCGCTGATATTGAGGGCTTTGGCTATGGCTTGCAGGGCATCACGCTTAGGGCGCATGATGCCTTTTTCATAACGGGATATGCTCTGCTTGGTAATGGCTCCATGGGTCCGCTCTACGAGTTTATCCATACTGAGCCCCATCATCAGGCGCGCTTCTCGCAATCTTATAGAAAATGAGTCATTAGTCATAATTGTCAGCTCTTTAATTTGTTGACAAATATAATAAGAATATCTGATATCGTCACTAAACAGCAGATAGATTTAACATAAAAAAGCACTTGAATATAGGAAGAACTAGAAGATTTAAGGAGAAACGGGGATTACACATTATTATATATAGGAATCCATAGGAAAATTTCATATAAAATTAGTGCCCAAAACATTTGTATATCCATAAATAATATCGTATCTTTGCAATCGGGTTTCAGACTCTATCCCAAAAAGAGGATCATATAAAAAATCAAACTATAAACAAATAAACGTCATGAAAAGATTATCAGTTATCGTCTGCCTCTTTATGTTCGCTCTGATGCCTCTTCTGGCACAGGTGAAGCAGACCGTTGCCGTTCTCGGCGACTCGTATTCAACATTCGAGGGTTTCATTCCAAAGGGATATGCCACCTGGTACACCACTGCGGTTCAAAAAGTAACCGATGTCAACAAGGTGGAACAAACCTGGTGGTGGCAGGTTATCAAGGAAGGTGGTTACAAGATGGGCAACATCAATTCCTATTCCGGTTCCACCATCTGCAACACCGGCTACAGCGATGAGGATTACAGCGACCGTTCATTCATCAACCGCACTACCCTTCTGGGCAATCCAGACATCATCTTGATTTGCGGCGGAACGAACGACAGTTGGGCAAATGCCCCTATCGGCAATTACCAGTACAGCAACTGGAAGCGTGCCGACCTCTACTGTTTCCGTCCTGCCCTGGCGAAGTTGCTTTCCGATCTCCGCCAGCGCCATCCGAATGTAGATATCTACTTCATTCTAAATTCTGAGCTGAAAGATGAAATCAACGAGTCAGTAAAAAAGATCTGCAAGACCTATCAGGTTCCGGTCATCGCCCTTCATGACATAGACAAGAAGAACGGTCACCCAACTATCAAGGGAATGAGAAGCCTTGCCGACCAGGTTCTGAAGGTGATAAAGAAATAAAATTTCCGCAACATAACCTTCCTAAGAATGGATATAAAATCTAAGCGCAATAGCTGAAGGAATGGCTACTTTGAGAAATTCATATGGAAGCGGACATGGACGTGCTGCTTCATATAAAGGGTTAGAAGAGCGTCATGCCAAATTAGCTGTGGGCAGTTCAATAACATTGGTTGAGTTTTTGTGGTGTACTCATGAAAGAACAAAAGACAAGAATAAGGTCTAAAATGGCACATGAGGATTTATCGTAATAATAACAAGAAAAGAATTTAAAATGAACATAAATGAGTTAATAGGCGAAGCAACCGCCTACGATAAGAAGCAACAACTCGAAGTCAAGAGACCTAAGAGCTGGCTAAAAAGTGTTTCAGCCTTTGCCAATGGTGAGGGCGGAACATTGGTGTTTGGTATCAGTGACGACGACCAAGTGGTAGGACTTGCTGATGCAGAAAGTGACGCAGAGAGAATAAGTGAGGAGATAAAGACCAAACTTGACCCTATACCTGCCGTCAACCTCGAATTTAAGGAGGTGGACGGCAAGAAGCTTGTGCTGCTTCATGTCTATAAAGGACAAGAGACACCATATTATTATATAGGTGACAAACAACGATTGGCATTTGTGAGAGTCGGTAACGAGTCAGTGGTAGCTGACAGACTTCAATTGAAGAACCTTGTTATGAGAGGTGCTGGTCGTTCGTTTGATGCTATCCCATCACCATACAAGTTTGAGGATATGTCTTTCTCCAAACTCAAATCTGTTCATTTTAAGCGATTGAACCAATCGTTTGATGATAGTGATTTCGTTTCATGGGGAATAGTTGACATTGACGGGAAACTAACCAATGCCGGTACATTATTGGCAGATGATTCCCCTATACGCCATTCTCGTATCTTCTGCACACGTTGGAATGGACTTGACATGACGAGTGGTTTGGGGGAGGCTTTGGATGATGCCGAATTGGAAGGTAGTGTCATCAGTCAATTGCAAGATGCAGTTGCTTTTGTGAGAAACAATTCTCACAGAAGATGGTGGAAAGAAGCTGAGTATCGAGAAGAACTGCCAGATTATCCTGAGCGTGCCGTAACCGAAGTGATATGTAATGCCATCATTCATAGAGATTATATGGAACTTGGCAGTGAGATACACATAGATATGTATGACGACCGCATGGAAGTGTATTCCCCTGGTGGCATGTTTGATGGACGATTGATACAACAACTTAATCCTCTGACTGTGCCATCGAAACGTCGCAATCCTTTATTGGCAGATTTCTTTCATCGCTTGAAACTGATGGAGCGTAGAGGTAGTGGCATGAAAAAGATAATTGGTGAGTATAAGCGTTTTGAAAACTTGGAAAATTATCACGCACCAGAGTTTAGTTCCAATGCAACAGAATTTCATGTTACTCTATGGAACCTCAATTATGGGGAGGATGTCGTAAAAGACAACCTTCATGTCGTAAAAGAGACGGATGATGTCGTAAAAGATGTCGTAAAAGAAAAAGCAAATGCTACAAAAGAATTTGTTAAAGCACAACGGCAAATTTATAAGTTGATTTCGCAGATGCCCCAAATCAGTGCTGCGCAAATGTCAGAGAACATGGGGATTTCTTTGCGACAAGTGCAACGATACCTCAAGCAACTTTCCGACCAAAACCTAATTGTAAGAGAAGGTAGTCGCAAAAATGGCATTTGGAAAATCTTGGACGATGAATACGAAGGCTTCTTCAAAAGAATATAAACGATAATAGCAGGTGGCTATATCCATAATAAGTAAGTAGAGAAGGAGAAATATGGGCAAGAAAATATGATACTTTCTTGCCCATTCCCATACTATTCTCAATAAATGCCTTTTAGTTGCTATAAGCACTCTCACCATGCTCGTAGATGTCGAGACCTTCCTCCTCTACTCGCTTGTCAACACGTACTCCTACACTCTTATCTACTACCTTGAAGATAATATAGGTAACTACGATGCTGTAGATGATGCTTACCACGGTGGCTACCACCTGAATCCAAAGCTGATGCCAGTCGCCATAGAGAGCACCCTGCACGCCTTCGGCACCTGTTACGTATCTTGTGGCGAATACACCGGTGAGGACTGATCCCAGAATACCACCCATACCATGAACACCAAAGGCATCAAGGGCATCATCATACTTGAACTTCTCCTTCACCACTGCTACCATGAAGAAGCAGACGATGGTGGAAATGATTCCGATGCAGAAAGCACCAAAAATATCGGTACTACCTGCGGCTGGTGTGATGGCTACCAATCCGGCTACGGCACCGGTACAAGCACCCACTGTGGTTGGCTTCTTGTTTACAATCCAGTCGATGAGCATCCAGGTGGTGGCTGCTGCAGCTGTGGCGATATGGGTTACAAGGAAGGCATTGGCTGCCAGACCATCAGCTGCCAATCCGCTACCGGCATTGAAGCCGAACCATCCCAACCAGAGGAACGACATTCCCATGAACACGAAGGTGATATTATGAGGAGTGATTGGATGACCCGCACGGTAATCATCACGCTTGCCTACACAGAGTGCCATGACCAGAGCGGCAACACCGGCATTGATATGTACCACGGTACCACCCGCAAAGTCGATGGCTCCCATCTCCTGCAGAAAACCGCCGCCCCATACCCAGTGGGCCATAGGGAGATAGGCGATGATAACCCAGAGAATGGTGAAAAGTACATAACCGCTGAACTTGACACGCTCAGCAAAGGCACCGAGAATCAGGGCTGGAGTAATCAGGGCAAACATGCACTGGAACATCACGAAGGTGAGTTCTGGAATGCCCGTTGGCATGATGGCATCCAAACCGATGCCGTGGAGGAAACACTTGTCAAAACCGCCGATGATGCAGGCCAGAGGATTGCTAGTTTCGGCATATTCCGTAGAGAATGCCCAGGAATATCCGAAGGCTACCCATATCAAACTGACCACTGCCACAATGAATACCGTCTGCATCAGAATGCTCAGGATATTCTTCTGGCGAACCAAACCGCCATAGAAAAGTGCTATACCAGGGATTGACATCAAGAGCACCAAGATGGTGGCCATGATCATCCACGCTGTGTTACCCGTATCAAGCGTCGTTAATAATAAACTGCTCATATTTATATCTTATAGTTAAATTAGAATACAATATTATAATATAGCCTCTCAAATATAAACTTCAATACCAATCATAAAAGTTCAATGTTCAAACCTCAAAGTTCAAAGTATCTTTATTCCTCTTTCTCAGCGTTATACAATGCGATGTCGCCTCGCTCGCCGGTTCTGATTCTAACGGTATCCAGCACCGGAATCACGAAGATTCTGCCATCTCCTACCTCGCCTGTCTGGGCAGCTCCCTGGATGGCTGCGATGGTTGGCTCCACGTTCTTGTCGCGAACCACGATGTTCAGGAGCACACGCTCTATACTGCTCGTATCGTACATCACGCCACGATAAATGCGCGCCTGGCGCATCTTTCCCTCACCCCTTACATTATAATAAGAGAACCACTCGATGTCGGCAGTTAAAAGTGCCTTCTTGACATCCTCGAATCTAGACTTGCGGATAATTGCCTCAATCTTCTTCATAATCCTTTAATAATTAATAATGTGTTAATACTTTTATTGATTGTCTCCAACGAAAAACGGGCTTTCATTGATTGTCACTCAAATCAATCCATCCTTTTACATATTGTTCGTTTTCGGCTGCAAAATTAATACATTTTGTCAGAATTTCAAAGATATTAAAAGCATTTCGTTTCTACTTTTCTACTGATATTATAAATTTATCCGGCTATCCTATATTCTGCTTACAATTTGTAATCTATCCTACTTTTCTGCATTGCAAATTGTAAGATACTAAAAAACAACCATCATTTTCTGTATATCTTTTCTTGCATATTTCAACAAATAGTCGTACCTTTGCAACCAAAATCAAACAAATAGTCATCAAAATATTCGAAAGACTATCAAAAAGTCAAGTTTCAAAAGAGGCAAGACTGGAAAGAATGTCGAATCTCAAGATAGAGACAAGGCGTGAGAGATAGAAGAAGAGTATTCAAACTTAAAGGACAACGCAAAATGAAAGAAACAGTTCATTTCACAAAAATGCAGGGAGCGGGTAACGACTACATCTATGTAGATACCCAGCTGTACGACATACCCGACCCAGAAAAGGCAGCCATAGCCTGGAGTGCTTACCACACAGGAATAGGAAGCGATGGACTGGTTCTCATCGGAAAACCGCAGGATGGCAGAAGAGCAGACTACTCGATGCGCATCTTCAACGCCGATGGTTCAGAAGCAATGATGTGCGGCAACGCAAGCCGATGCATCGGAAAATATCTTTATGAAAAAGGACTGACCCGAAAGGAAACAATCCGACTGGAGACGCTATCAGGCATCAAGATATTGAAATTGCATCTTCAGGATAACAAGAAAGTTGTGGATTCTGTAACAGTGGATATGCTGAAACCAAGATTGGAAAATCCAGAGCAGTTTATCGGTCCTTCAGTACTCGAAGCCGACGGAAGAATCTTCGAAGGCACTTACGTATGCATGGGAAATCCGCATTTCGTAACCTTCGTTGATGACATCGACTCCATCGACATTGCCCATTACGGCAAGATACTGGAAAGAAACCAGGCTTTTCCGCAGCGCTGCAACATCGAATTCGCGCAGGTTACTGATTCTGACATCATAAGAACACGAGTTTGGGAAAGGGGAAGTGGAATTACAATGGCTTGTGGAACAGGTGCTTGTGCCACTGCCGTAGCCGCAGCCCTGACCAAGCGTGCTGGCAGAAAAAGCAGTATCGTAATGGATGGCGGAACGCTCCACATAGAATATAGCGAGGCAGACGACCATGTATATATGACGGGACCTGCCGCCTTCGCCTTTGAAGGAGAAATTGAGATTCCAGAATAAATAAGAGCAAACTTAAATAATAATAAGGTTGATGAAGATACATCAGAAAAAGAGATATCTGAAGAGACCGCAATAAAAGGAGAACAAAAATATGGCATTAGTTAATGAACATTTCCTGAAACTGGCAAACAACTATCTGTTTGCCGACATCGCAAAGAAGGTGAAAGCCTACAAGATTGCCCACCCTAAGCAGCGAGTAATCAGTCTGGGCATCGGCGACGTAACCCAGCCTCTCTGCCCTGCCGTCATCAAGGCGATGCACAAGGCTGTGGATGAGATGGCGGAACAGGCTTCCTTCCGTGGCTATGGTCCGGAGCGAGGTTACGACTTCCTCCGCGAGGCTATCATCAAAAACGACTTCCTGCCTCGTGGCATCCACCTCGACGCCAACGAGGTGTTCGTGAACGATGGAGCCAAGAGCGACACTGGAAATATTCAGGAGATTCTGAGATGGGATAACAACATCGGCGTCACCGACCCGATTTATCCTGTATATATCGACTCTAACGTGATGATTGGCAGAGCGGGAGTCTTTGAGAACGGCAAGTGGAGCAACGTAACCTACATGCCATGTGATGAGAGCGACGACTTCATCCCTCAGATTCCAGACCACCGTGTGGATATGATTTATCTCTGCTATCCAAACAACCCAACAGGTACGGTCATCTCGAAAGAGGAACTCAGAAAATGGGTAAACTATGCCATCAAAAACGAGAGCATCATCCTCTATGATGCTGCCTACGAGGCATATATCACCGACCCGGAAATCCCTCATTCTATCTACGAGATTCGGGGAGCCAGAAAGGTGGCGATAGAATTCCACAGTTATTCAAAGACTGCCGGTTTCACCGGTGTGCGTTGTGGTTACACCATCGTTCCTAAGGAATTGAAGGCAAAGACATTGACCGGTGAGGAAGTGGCACTGAACCCTATCTGGGACCGCCGCCAGTGCACCAAGTTCAATGGTACCAGCTATATCAGCCAGCGTGCTGCCGAAGCCATCTATACCCCAGAGGGTAAGGAACAGGTAAAGGCAACCATCAATTACTATATGGAGAATGCTCACTTCATGAGAGCAGAGCTCCAGAAGCTCGGCTTGAAGGTTTATGGTGGCGAGAATGCACCTTATCTCTGGGTAAAGACTCCAAACAACACGCCAAGCTGGAAATTCTTCGAAGAGATGCTTTATGGCGCCAGCGTAGTCTGCACCCCAGGTGTCGGCTTCGGCCCATCGGGCGAAGGCTACATCCGACTCACCGCCTTCGGCGAGCATGAGGACTGCAAGGAAGCCATGGAGAGAATTGCCAAATGGCTGGGAAAATAAACATTCCAACAGATTATTAAACATTGAATATCAAAAATTTTAAAATATATAAGGTATGAGCAACTTAAGATTTGAAGCTGTTTCAGAGGCTTCCAAGAGAAAGCCTGTTGAGGTAACCGCTCCTAGCGAGCGACCAAGTGAATTCTTCGGAAAGAAGGTATTCAACCGTCAGAAGATGTACAAGTATCTCCCTGCAGATGTCTATGAGAAACTGGTAGATGTCATCGACAACGGAGCTCGTCTCGACCGTAACATCGCCAACGCCGTAGCCAAAGGCATCAAGCAGTGGGCTGACGAGAATGGCGTAACCCACTACACCCACTGGTTCCAGCCACTGACAGAAGGTACTGCCGAGAAGCACGATGCCTTCATCGAGCATGACGGCAAGGGTGGTATGATCGAGGAATTTTCAGGTAAGTTGCTCGTTCAGCAGGAGCCTGATGCTTCTTCATTCCCTTCTGGCGGCATCCGCTCTACCTTCGAGGCCCGCGGTTATTCTGCATGGGATCCTACATCTCCTGTATTCATCATCGACGATACTCTCTGTATCCCTACCGTCTTCATCTCTTATACAGGTGAGGCACTCGACTATAAAGCTCCATTGCTCCGTTCATTGCACGCTGTAAACGTAGCAGCAACAGAGGTTTGCCACTACTTCAACCCTGATGTCAAGAAAGTTATTTCCAATCTCGGTTGGGAGCAGGAGTACTTCCTGGTAGATGAAAGCTTGTATGCTGCACGTCCTGACCTGATGCTGACAGGCCGCACCCTGATGGGTCACGATTCGGCAAAGAACCAGCAGATGGACGACCACTACTTCGGTGCCATCCCAGAGCGTGTTCAGGCATTCATGAAGGATTTGGAAATCCAGGCTCTCGAACTCGGTATTCCTTGCAAGACCCGCCACAACGAGGTAGCACCAAACCAGTTTGAGTTGGCACCTATCTTCGAGGAGACCAACCTTGCCGTTGACCACAACATGCTCCTGATGAGCTTGATGAAGAAGGTAGCTCGCCATCACGGTTTCCGCGTACTTCTCCATGAGAAGCCATTCGCAGGCATCAACGGTTCAGGTAAGCACAACAACTGGAGTCTGGCTACAGATACCGGCATCCTGCTCCATGGTCCTGGCAAGACACCAGAGGATAACCTCCGTTTCGTAGTCTTCATCACAGAGACTTTGATGGGTGTATATAAGCACAATGGCTTGCTCAAGGCTTCTATCATGAGCGCTACCAATGCACATCGTCTGGGCGCCAACGAGGCACCTCCAGCAATCATCTCTTCATTCCTCGGCAAGCAGTTGACCGACCTTCTCGAACACATTGAGAAAGCCGACAAGAAGGATCTCTTCACCGTGGCTGGCAAGCAGGGCATGAAGCTGGATATCCCTGAGATTCCTGAGTTGATGATTGATAACACCGACCGTAACCGTACATCACCATTCGCCTTCACCGGTAACCGTTTCGAGTTCCGTGCTGTAGGTTCCGAGGCTAACTGTGCTTCAGCAATGATCGTATTGAACACAGCCGTAGCCGAGGCTTTGACCGACTTCAAGAAGCGTGTGGATGAGTTGATTGCCAAGGGTGAGGACAAGACATCTGCCATCATCGATATCGTTCGTCAGGATTTGAAGACCTGCAAGCCTATCCGTTTCGACGGTAATGGTTACTCAGATGAGTGGGTAGAGGAAGCTGCTAAGCGTGGTTTGGACTGCGAGAAGAGCTGTCCTAAGATTTTCGAGCGTTATCTCGACCCTGCATCTATCAAGATGTTCGAGGATATGGGTGTCATGAAGAAGAACGAGTTGGAAGCCCGCAACGAGGTGAAATGGGAGACCTACACCAAGAAGATTCAGATTGAGGCTCGTGTGATGGGTGACTTGAGCATGAACCACATCATCCCTGTGGCTACTCACTATCAGAGTCAGTTGGCTAAGAATGTGGAGAACATGATTGACATCTTCGGCGACGAGGAAGGCAAGAAGTTGACAGCTCGCAACATCAATATCATCAAGAAGATTGCTGAGCGCACTCAGATCATCGAGACAGGTGTTGAGGAGTTGGTAAATGCCCGCAAGGTTGCCAACAAGATTGAGAATGAGCACGATAAGGCGATAGCTTATCATGACACGGTAGCTCCAAAGATGGAGGAAATCCGTTATCAGATTGATAAGTTGGAGTTGACTGTAGCCGATGAGCTCTGGACCTTGCCTAAGTATCGTGAGCTTCTGTTCATCCGCTAATCAGCAATGTCTTCCAACATAAGACATATTTCTGACAGATAAGAAACACAAAGCTCTAACAAGAGCTACTCTTCATCAGATATAACAATTGAACGATCAATCTATTTCTTTTATTGGTTGTTTAAGTTTGCGCGGAGTGTGGTTGTGAAATCACGCTCCGCTTTTTTATATACGCAGAAAAAAACTGTAATAAGCTTCATTGCCCGATGAAGCCTACTTCAACTATCAATGAAGCCTGTTTCGATGACTAACGAAGCAGGCTTCATAAAACTTATGTAATTCTATTCATTGATACAAGCCGCACAAATAAACTCGCTTAAACTAAATGCTATATCTTTATGAGCATACGTACCTCCATAACGCCCAGACTTTGCAATCAAACCAATTGCATTGGTGGTATCTATCCATTTTTTAGGAGAAAGAGTAAAAGCATTAAGACCTGCCTCTTTTTTAAACCCCTCGAATTCGAGGGGTTTAAAAGAAGGATTATATAAACCTTCCCAAATTACCAAGCATAAACCAAACATACCACAACTATGCTATTTTTCATCTGCCACATTTATATTTCTGGAAGATTCTATCTTTTTTTCCTAAAATATGAGTACTTTTGTAAAAGATTTACAGGAGGAATTTTCAATTACAGGCAAGACGAATCTACAAACATAAATAAGAGAGAGGGGAAAAAGAAAGGTTGCTTTATATCACGCTTTCCATACTTCACTGCCTATCATGGCAGGATATGGATTTCTGGGACTGACCACCTTGAGAGTGCGTACCACATTACGACTGTCGCCGAGGAGGGCTGAAGCTGAACATTAACGTTTCACTCTTTTTATAAGCAGCGCATGCTAAAGAATATAAAGAAATATGTATCAATGGGTTATATAGGATTTAAAACATCCATAAAACGCTATTTTTACCCCATTTTCAGTGTTCAGAGTTCAGTATTCAGCCTGATGTTCAACCTCATAAGACACAAAGTAAACAAGTACTTTCAATCTTAAGGTCCCGAATGGTGAACAGCGGGGTGAACACTTACCCAAAGTATTCACCTTTTCGGCTTCGGGGTGAACCCTAGTAAAAAGAACTTTGTATATACAGCGCATGCTAGAAATATAAGAGTCTAGATTATAATGGGTTATGGGGTATATTTAACACATTATTAACGCTAAAGGTTGGCATCGGGGTTCACCCTTCACCGACTTCATTGCCAAGTGTTCACCCTCACTCTTTCTTAGAGAACGTTGCAAACAACAGCAAGCCCCAGCAGAATACCGCCCCCGACCTGCCCTTCTAGGGGTGGGTAGGGTAAGTCTGGCGTAAACAAGATAGTTACGATAGCTAAGTATCATGGTTACGATGGCTAAGTATCATGGTTACGATGGCTAAGTATCATACTTATGGAGCATAACCCTATCAGTGATAATCGGTGAGTATCGGTGAGCAACGATGAGCATCGGTGAGTTGGAAATGAGAAATGTTGTATCTTTGCATTGTGATTCAGAAAGAGTCTCTCACAGATTTGCACAGATACTCTCGTTGCAAGCAACGGTCTTATACACATCAAGTCTCACAGTAAAGAAAATCTGTGTTATCTGTGGGAAAATCAAACATTCAACATTAATCATTAATAAAAATGAAAAAGGAAACAATTCAGAAAGTAATCAATTTCGTCATCACCGTCCTCACTGCCGTCCTCTGCTCCTTCTGTGTGCAGAGCTGCAAGTGATAGCGTTTGAACACGAATTACACGAATCGAACGAATCAATCTGTTCAATGGCCATTTTCGTGTCATTCCTGCCGACACTCGCACTCCAGCCCAGAAGGAATCTCTGGAAGACCTCCTCTACAGTCTCGCCCTCGACTATCCCGATGTCGAGATTCTAGGCCATCGTGACCTCCCCTGGGTTCGCAAGAGCTGTCTTTGCTTCGATGTCAAGGAATGGCTGAAGGAAATCGACTTCCATCTCTAGATAATGCTCCTCATCAGAAAACAGATGGGGAGTTTTTTAAAACCTACCTTCAATAGATGGTACCTGCTCTGGATTACCTGGCTCGATGAAACCTATTGGGTCATCGGAGCAACGCTGGGCGGCCTCATCGGTCCGTTTCTCACCTTCGACCTCAAAGGATTGGACTTCGTGCTGACCGCCATGTTTACTGCTATCTTCGCCGACAACTGGCTTCGGGAGAAAGACCACACCAGCAGTATTTCCGGACTGATTATCTCGGGGCTGTGCCTCACGATATTCAGTGCCGACCATTTCATCATCCCAAGCATGGTTATCATCCTTGTATTTCTCACCCTCAAAAAAGGAAAAGTATGACTCTTCTCCAACAAATCATCATGGTTTCAGCAGGCGTAGCCGCCACCATGCTTACCCGTTTCATCCCTTTCATCGCCTTCCGGCCGGGGAAACCTACACCTAAGTACATTCTGTATTTAGGTAAGGTACTGCCTGCTTCGGTCTTTGCCCTACTGGTAGTTTACTGTCTCCGCCACATCCATTCCTTCTCTCCAGATTCCGTGGCACAGTTGGCAGCTATAGCCTTCACCATCCTCATCCACGTATGGAAAAGGAATATGATGTGGTCAATAGCAGCAGGCACCCTCTGCTATATGCTGCTCATCAGAATTCTACACTTTTAATCCCGATAAAGCCATCACACACTTATATCACTTAAATACATTTTTCCAAGGTAAAAACAGCCAATTTTATACATTTTTCCAACCCATTTTCAGGCCATTTCTTACACTTTTCCAACTTTTTGATGATATAATTAATCAGAAAAGCCTCTCTGCAAGAGTATGCAGAAAGGCTCAACATTTTATAGGAACATTACAATACTTCTAATTCATTTCTCTTCATAATGAGGGGATAACGTTCTGGATGTTTCAAACTATCAATTTCCAAATCCACATCAAGTTTGGGCCATTCTATAGCATTTTTACCACTCATTCTTACCTCAAGGGCATCAGAGATGCATGCATGTTTCATCCAAGGTATCCTATTATAAGATATAAAATAATCATTACCTTTTACAGAAAGCATAATGCCCTTATCATTAATCATCAAGACGCTTACCTGTGTGTCTTGCGAATTTGATTTTAAAATCGTCTCCATTTTCTTTAAGTATTTTTTCGATGAAACTTAATTCTTTACTACTAAAGCCAAAATTTTCTGCTAACTCAATATCTGGTTCCAACCAGTACTTAGCCTCATTTTCCGCTTTTACGACATGAATATGCATTCGTAATTCCTCATTGGAGTAAATCTTAAACACAAAACCATTTATTTCTTTAAACTTTGGACTCATAATTATCTTTCTTTTAAGATATTCTCACTTCCGTCAGCAAAGATAAACAAATAATCTGATAGTACAACCATTTGTTAAGATATTTAAACCTTTTTATATGGCAGGCACCCTCTGCTATATGCTGCTCATCAGAATCTGACTACACACATTTCTCCATCAACACAAAGGTGATGAAACCCAGGAGAAGGGCATAGGTGGCTTGCTTCTGAAAGCCATGGGCATGAGTTTCGGGAATCATCTCATCGCTCGTTACATAGAGCATGGCGCCACCGGCAAAGCCCAACATCACGGGGAGGAAGGTGGAAGAGGCTGAACCCAAACCGAAACCCACCAGAATACCTACCACTTCGAGCAAAGCGATGAAAATGGAAATAAAAAAGGTGCGGACTGCTGTAACACCAGCCATCATCAAAGGAGCAATAATCACCATACCCTCAGGGATGTTCTGCAGGGCGATGCCGAAGGATACCCCCCACTCCGTTGCTCCCTCTGCCGAACAGACACTCACTCCAGCAGCCATGCCTTCGGGCAGTTTATGTAGGGCTATCGCCATCACGAAAAGCATCACATGACTGAGCCTGGCATTGTTGCGATGCTCCTCGGGGTCTAGTCCCGTGATATGATGAAGATGGGGAGTTACCAGATCTAGCACATTCAGAAACAAGGCTCCTGCCATCACGCCGATTACTACCAGCCACCAAAGACTGGTCTGTTCGAAGGCTGGCACTATCAGTCCCAACGTGGAAGCTGCCAGCATGATTCCGGCACAATATCCCAATACGGTGTCGTTCCATTTGTGAGGCAACTCCTTGACGAAGAAACCCAGAATGGCACCGATAATGGTGGCACCACAAAGTCCGGCAGCACTAATTAATACGTTTGTCATAATCAATAAAATATATCGAAGTTATCCAGTTAAACACATGAAGATGCAGATACATCATAGAAGAAAAAAAGCATGGACAACCCTCACAGTCATCCATGCCCATCTATTTCGTATCTGATCTATTCAGTTATTACTAATTATGTTTTGTTATGGTGAAATTGGTGTTTTCCAATTTCATATCATCGCTTCTATTTCAACTTCTTATAACCATAAGCTGCGTTATTGCCCAACTGCTCTTCGATGCGGATAAGCTGGTTGTACTTAGCCATACGGTCGGTACGGCTCATAGAACCCGTCTTAATCTGACCAGAGTTTGTTGCTACGGCAATATCAGCAATTGTTGTATCCTCGGTTTCACCAGAACGATGAGAAGTTACGGTGGTGTAACCATGACGGTGAGCCATCTCAATAGCATCCAGTGTCTCGGTAAGAGAACCAATCTGGTTCACCTTGATGAGGATAGAGTTGGCAGCACCCATCTTGATGCCCTTCTCCAGGAACTTCACGTTGGTAACAAAGAGGTCGTCACCTACCAACTGGCAACGATCGCCGATGGCAGCAGTCAACTTCACCCAGTTATCCCAATCGTTCTCGTCAAGGCCATCCTCGATAGAATCGATAGGATATTTGGTAATCAGTTCTTCCAGGAACTTGATCTGCTCAGCAGCAGTCAGTTTTTTACCATTAGGATCCTTCTTCTTACCATCCTTCAACTGGCGATAATCGTAGTACCACTCACCATTCTCCTGAACGGCAAACTCGCTGGCAGCACAGTCCATGGCAATCTTCACATCCTTTCCTGGCTCATAACCGGCATCCTTGATAGCCTGGCAGATGCTGTCGAGCGCATCCTCAATACCATCGAGTGCGGGAGCAAAACCACCCTCATCACCTACGGCAGTAGAAAGACCACGGCTCTTCAGGAGCTTAGCCAAGGCATGGAACACCTCAGCACCCATACGGATAGCCTCCTTCTCGGAAGGAGCACCCACAGGACGGATCATAAATTCCTGGAAGGCGATAGGCGCATCAGAGTGAGCACCACCATTGATGATGTTCATCATAGGAACAGGAAGGGTGTAAGTATTGCAACCACCGATGTAGCGATACAATGGGATATGGAGATACTCAGCAGCAGCATGAGCCACAGCCAGAGAAACACCGAGGATGGCATTGGCACCCAGATTAGACTTGGTCTTGGTACCGTCGAGTTCCAACATCTTATAATCGATGGCACGCTGCTCCAAGGCAGAAAGACCTACCAAAGCCGGAGCAATTACCTGATTCACGTTCTCCACAGCCTTCAAGACGCCCTTGCCGCCATAGCGGTTCTTGTCGCCATCACGAAGTTCCAAAGCCTCGTTCTCACCAGTGGATGCACCAGAAGGAACCGATGCACGACCTACGACACCTGACTTCAAAGAAACTTCAACCTCTACTGTAGGATTGCCACGAGAATCCAAGATTTCTCTTGCATGAACATTTTCAATAATCATAATTCTATAATACTTTTAATTACATAAAAAATTTTTTCCGAGTGCAAATTTAGGTATTATCTGACAAATCTCCAAATTTCGGGCATCATCAAAAGTAGGTATTCGCCCGAAAATACCTACATATAGGTAAGGAGAGGCATGGAAATTTGAGATGCTACCAAATTATCATTTTATTTTAATTTTATCAATCCGTTCTTCGAAATCCTCCTTTTGCATAGCACCCATCTGCACAGATGGTTTGCCTTTCACGGGGATGAAGAGGAAGGTAGGGATGCTGCTGATACCGAAAACTGAAGCAAGTTCGGACTCCTGGTCGATATCCACCTTATAGAAATCTATCTTGCCGGCATATTTCTCGGCGAGAGATTCCACTACGGGAGCCATCATCTTACAAGGACCACACCAGGTGGTATAGAAATCGATGACGGCAGGACGGGAACCGGCAAATACCCACTCATCCGGATGAGCCTCGTAATCCATAATCTTTTTTCTGAAATCAGATGTGGTAAGATATTGCACCTTGGCAGTTTCAGTTTTCTCAGACTTCTCTTCAGCCGTTTGAGAAGAAACAGCAGGTGCTTTCCTGTTCTGTGTACAAAAAACAAGAAATGGTAGAAATAAAACAGCTGCTAATATGATTTTCTTCATAGTTTTTTCGTTGCTTTAATTTGATAGGGTGTGCCATTAGGCTATAACCCACCCTCTTATTACAATTAATCACTAATAAATAATCATTACTCACTAATCACTACTCCTAATCCTTCAAAGAATAAGTAACGGTAGTAACAACCCTTACCTTTTTAATATATGGGGTATTGGAATCGCGGTCTTCAATAGAGAACTGGCCCTGGTCGGCATTCATAATCTTGTCTATCTTACTCTTGCTGTTCTCAGCAAACTGGGTAGCAGTCTGCTCAGCATTCTCTATCGCTTCCTGCATCATTTTAGGTTTCATCTGCCGGAAGGCAACATACTCATACTTCACCGGATTCTCGTAACCACCATCCACAATGGCAACCCCCTTCTGAAGCAGATCACCCTGACGGGCAATGATACTGCGGACCAGTTTCACATTCTTCGATGTAACCGTGATGATGGAAGTAATGTTATAACGATAGCCCTGTCGGTTCTCGCCATACCGTTCAGCATTGAGGTCGATGACCACAGGCGCATTCACATTGATTTCATTAGCCTTAACACCATTCTCCACCAGGAAGTTTCTGATGGTTCTCGTAGTGGCATTGATTTTTTGATAGAGTTCAGGCAGGTCATTGCCTATTTCCTTGGAAACGATAGGCCACGTCACCTTATCAGCCTCCACCTCCTTTTCGGCAAGGCCTTTCACTACAACCTTTCGGTCTTTACTAATCACACTTTCAAGTCCCGACTTGATACAAAATCCAAGCATGATGATGCCGATGGTTAAAATCACGGCTTGCTTAATACCAGAATTGATGTTCATAATTAGTCCTCCATTATTAAGTTGTTAAAATTGAGTTTCCATTCTATCTCAGATTGAGTTGCAATTTGAGTTTTCAAAGATACAATAAAAATATAGAAAAACGACACTTTATAATGATAAAATATGCTAAAACAGCCCATATCAACCCATAAGCACCATTTTTTCTGCCCAAAAGCTTGCATATATTACCAAAAAAAACTACCTTTGCACTATCTTTGCAATAAAACATTTCTAGCCAAAAACAATAAAATGGATTACAACATGATTGGGACCGCATGGTCGTTACTGCCTCCTATCGTCGCCATCGCTCTGGCGCTGAAGACAAAGGAGGTCTATTCTTCTCTTTTTATCGGTATCATACTGGGTGCCGTTCAATATTGCATTTCGATGGGAACTGGTTTCGACGGATTCCTCGTTCACCTGACAAACCATACCGTAGGTGAAGGCGATGATGCCAAGGCATACGGTTTGATACATTGCCTCTCCGACCCATGGAACGTGGGCATTCTAGTATTCCTGGTGGTATTAGGCAGCATCGTTTCACTGATGAACAAGGCGGGTGGTTCGGCAGCTTTCGGCCGTTGGGCTTCCAAACACGTACACTCGAAGATTGGCGTACAGATTGCTACCATCCTGCTCGGCATTCTGATATTCATCGACGATTACTTCAACTGCCTTACGGTGGGTTCGGTGATGCGTCCTATCGCTGTGCGCAATGGTGTTACCAAGGAGAAGCTGGCTTATCTCATCGACTCCACTGCAGCTCCGGTCTGCATCATCTCCCCTATCTCGAGTTGGGCAGCTGCGGTATCGGGCTTCGTATCAGGCGGAGAGAACGGACTGGCGCTTTTCTGCAAGGCGATACCTTTTAATTTCTACGCATTCTTTACCATCCTCTTTATGTTTGGTATTGTGATACTGGGCTTCGACTTCAAGGCGATGAGCAAGTATGATGCAAGACTGAAGGAATGGTACGAGCGAACCAATGGCGGGAAACTCGATGAGGTGAGCGATACCAAACTGCAGATTGTTGAGCACGGTGTGGGAGCCAAACAGGAAGAGGATTCCAAGAACAAGGGAACCGTGAGCGACCTGGTGATACCAATCATCATGCTGATTATCTTCTGCATGGCGGGCATGGTATATTCGGGCGGATTCTTCGATGCCGATAATGCCAACTATCTCAACTTTGTAGATGCCTTTGCTGCGAGCAATGCTTCTGTGGGTCTGGTAATCGGTTCATTGGCAGCCCTGATTCTTACCATCATGATGTTTACCATTCGCAAGACCTTGCCTTTCGATGAGGCGATGAGTAGTCTCATCAAGGGTTTTGAGGCGATGGTACCAGCCATTCTGATTCTTACTTTGGCATGGACGCTGAAGAGTATGACCGACTCGCTGGGTGCGGCAGAATATGTATCATCGGTTGTAGCGAGCAGTGCCTCAGAACTTCAGATGCTTCTTCCGGGCATCATCTTCCTGGTAGCAGGCTTCCTGGCATTTGCAACAGGTACCTCCTGGGGAACCTTCGGTATTCTGATTCCTATCTGCATCGCCGTATTCCCTGGTGCTGATCCTTTGCGCATCATCTCTATCTCGGCATGTATGGCTGGTGCGGTGTGTGGCGACCATATCTCTCCTATCAGCGATACCACCATCATGGCGAGTGCAGGAGCGGAATGCAAGCATGTACATCATGTATCATCACAGTTGCCTTACGCCCTGACTGTAGCCTGTGTGAGTTTCTTCACCTTCATTGTGGCGGGATTCACTCATACGCTGGGTATGGTAACGAGTGCCATCATCTCGTGGATATTCGGTGTTGCCATGCTTGGTTTTGCTTTATTTTATTTAAATAAGCGCCAAAAAGTTAAATAGTTCTTAATTTATTTGTATATTTGAAATATTTTCAATATCTTTGCATAAGAAAAGCTGCACTCGGCAATTTGAAAGCAAGCTTTCATTGCGCTCGTTTGCATTTTCTTTGCAAAAGAATTTAATAAAGAACATATTAACATTATAAAAAGTAGACATTATGAAGGAATTAAAAGGAACAAAGACAGAGAAGAACCTCCAGGAGGCTTTCGCTGGTGAGTCACAGGCTCGTAACAAATATACCTATTTTGCAAGCAAGGCAAAGAAGGACGGTTTTGTACAGATAGCCAACATCTTTGAGGAGACAGCTGCTAACGAGAAGGAGCACGCTAAGTTGTGGTTCAAGTATCTGGAGGGCGGTGCTATCCAGGATACAGAGAAGAACCTGGAAGCTGCTGCCAATGGTGAGCACGATGAGTGGACCGATATGTATCCACGCATGGCAAAGGAGGCTCGTGAAGAGGGCTTCGACGAGATTGCAGCTAAGTTTGAGATGGTTGCTGAAATCGAGAAGCATCATGAGGAGCGTTATCGCAAGCTCTTGAAGAACGTACAGGACAAGCTCGTCTTCTCTCGTGACGGCGACTGCATCTGGCAGTGCTCTAACTGCGGACATATCGTAGTAGGCAAGAAGGCTCCTGAGGTTTGCCCAGTCTGCAACCACCCACAGAGCTACTTCCAGATTGAAGCACAGAATTACTAATTCTTGATTGGGGCGGATTTGTCAAATTCGCCGGAACGACTAGCGAAAGAAACGCATAGCGAGATATATACTAAAAGAAAGCCAGCAGGGGAAATTCCTGCTGGCTTTTATTTTATTCATGATTGAATAGCCACCCTAAAAAGCTAGAGTCATGATTATTGTTTAATTATCCCAGACACTTAATCCTGGTCTTTTATTTGACTGGAATTCATAATCATTTTCTATCACATCACTGTTATTCAATTTTTCAGATGGACTAGCAGCGAGGATTAACTCATTAGAGATGTTCATAACATCCATATTTGGCTTGATATAATTTTTCTTGTTCATAATGATAATTGTTTTAAAAGGTTGATTTACTTATTTACATATTTCTTTCCGTTCTTGATTACTACGCCCTTGTAGCTTTAACTTTTAAATTGTTTATATTTAGGGTTTTAATTACTTTCTGGTGCAAAATTGAGCAATTATTCAATACGATGCAAATTTATTTGATGGAAATACCTTTTTGAAACATTTTTATAATCGTTTCGAACACTTTTTCTTCTGTAAATACTTGGTTTTGTGGTTTTTAAGTCTTAATTTTGCAGCGCTAATCAAAACATTATAATTATGAGAAGAAAATTACTACAATGGACACTTGCTATGATTGCAGCAGCCCTGCCAGCTATACCATCTCTGGCACAAATACCTGATGGCTATTACGACTCTCTGAAAGGCAAGAAGGGAGCCGAACTGAAAAACGCAATACACGATATCATCAAAACAGCTAAAGTGTATGGCTATGGAAGCGGTAAAGGAAAAACATGGTGGGGATTCTGGGATACAGACCGGGATGAAAACGGATACTATATCGACCGATACTCTGCCCAGAACGAATGGGAGAAAGCAACCTCTCAAGGTACACCTGGAGCAGACATGAACATAGAACACTCTTTCCCTAAAAGCTGGTGGGGAGGAGCAAGCAACCAGGCATATAAAGATCTCTACAACCTGATGCCATGCAAAGCCAGAATCAATTCTACCAAAAGCAACTTCCCTATGGGAAAGGTGGAAAGTGGCGACAAAGGCAATGGTTGGACCAAAGTGGGCAGAGGCAGCGACGGAAAAATGTATTGGGAGCCTGCTGATATGTGGAAGGGCGACTTTGCCCGTGGCTACATGTATATGGCTACCACCTACCAGCACTTCAACTGGACCGGAACCCAAGCCCTGCAGATTCTGCAGAATGGCAACTACCCAACACTGCAGAAATGGGCTTACACCTTATATATACAATGGGCTAAAGGTGACATGCCTGATAAATTGGAAATCCAACGTAATGAAGAGGTATTCAAGATTCAAGGCAACCGCAACCCATACATCGACTTCCCTAACCTGATGGAATATGTATGGGGCGACAGCATCGACTATGCTTTCGATCCTGCCAAGACCCTGAAGGCAACAGAGTACAAGGGCGGAACTGGTGGAGAAGGTGGTGGCGGAACCATCGACCCAACCCCTAATCCGGAAAAGCCTTCGGTAGAAACACTGATGAACAAAGACTTTACCAAGGGTAAAGGTGGCTGCACGGAAACTATCAACAGAAACGAAAGTGGCTACAAGAATATATGGATGCAGACTTCACAATATGGTTGGAAGGCTTCAGCATATACAGCAAGCACCAAGAAGAACCATGCCGCAGATGCCCTCCTCTCAACACCGGAGATAGACCTTACGGAATATAACAATGCAACACTGACTATCAATCAGGCTGTCAACTTCGTCAAAGGTAAGGGACACGAATATCTGTCAATAGAAGCATTGGTTACCAACCCGGAAACCGGCGAAACTGAGACATCATTGCTCGATGATTTCGTGGTACCACAAAAAGATTCGTGGGAGTTTAAAGATTATAATCTCGATTTGTCACAGTATTGTGGAAGCAAGTTACAACTCCGTTTCCGCTACACCAGCGATGAAACCATCTGCTGTACCTGGGAAATCAAGAAGATGTCGGTAAAGGGAACCAAACCTGTGGGAACAGGCATCAACCAGACACAGATATCAACTTCTACCGATATCGACTTCAGTCTGCCATATCAGGTATACACCATTGATGGAAAGAAGACCAGCCTCAGCAACGGCTATAAGGGAATCTTAATCATCAAACAAGGTAAGAATGCTAAGAAAATCGTGAAATAACAGAAATCATTAAGCCCATCTTGCATCGCCTGATACAAGATGGGCTTATTCTTTATGATTTAGCTTGAACCATTTCCAACATGATTTCTATCAACCTTGGAACACCATACTGTTCTACCTCGTCCTCTTTCACCCAGATATAATTATCAGGGAGCAGGGGGCGGGTTTCTGTTTCCTGCAGATAGAAGTCGGCAAGGAGGATGCGATGGGTAAGTACATGCTTCACATCCTTAGCCAGGAGAAAAGGATTATGGACAAAGGCAGGCAGTTGCGGAGCATCTGATGCGTTATATGGTTCCCACAATCCTTGCCAGATATCACCCTCGCCGCGACGGTGGATAGCCACTTCGCCTTTACACCTTATATATATATAGGAGAGATGGCGCGTTTTCACCTTCAGTGTCTTGTTCTTCACCGGCAACTCCTCTACCCTTCCTGTTCTCAAAGCCTCACAGGTTTCGGCAAGCGGACAGACAAGACATTTTGGAGATTGAGGAGTGCACTGGATAGCTCCGAAATCCATCATGCCCTGGTTATAGGCAGCAACAGGCGATAATGCTGTATCAGAAAGTTGCTGAGCAGACGAAGCAGGCAAGAGCGATTGCGCCAACGCAGCAAACTCCTTTTTCCCCTGCGTTGAGTTGATAGGAGTATCTATTCCGAAGTAACGTGAAAGAACCCGGTACACATTGCCATCTACTACTGCCGCCGGAATATCAAAGGCAAAAGAACCGATGGCTGCTGCTGTATAATCGCCCACCCCTTTCAGGGCTTTGATACCTTCAAGCGTATCAGGAAAATGACCGAGCACCACAATCTGTTTGGCAGCAGCATGAAGGTTGCGGGCTCGCGAGTAATACCCCAATCCCTGCCAGAGTTTCAAGACATCATCCTCGCTGGCAGCAGCCAAGTCTTCAACCTTGGGATAGGTCTTCATGAACCGCTCCCAATATTCCCACCCCTGTGCGATGCGGGTTTGCTGAAGGATGATTTCGCTCAGCCAGATGGCATAAGGATCCTTGGTTTCACGCCAAGGCAAATCCCTACCATACTCACGAAACCAATGGATAATGACAGCCGAAAAACTATTCATAAAATTCAATGTTCAAAGTAATTACTGTTCCGGATATTGCTCGTAAATCTTCAGACCGAACTCATTCGCCAAGGCATAGGCATGCTCCATGATATCGGCGAGAATGTGCTCATAATTCACCCATACCTTATCCTTGATGAAGAAATAGAACTCGATAGGGAGACCGCATTGCGTGGCTTCCATGTGGCGCACCATCAATGTGAGATCGGTATTGACCTCCGGACGCTGGCGCAGATACTTCTCCATGAATTTACGGTAAAGCTGAAGATTGGTAGGGGCAAGGGCTGCAGGATTCTTTAAATCCTCAATATCCTTCCCTTCTTCTATATCTTTATCTATCGCCTTCTGCAACGACTCCTTCAACTTAAACGAATCTTCGGTGGCGAAATGCTTGGCAAGCAGATTACGTTTTAATGTCTCATCCACCAGACGGACACTACGGAAATCGAAGTAAACCACGCGCTTCACTCTTCGTCCACCACTCTTCTGCATACCAATCCAGTTCTGGAACGAACCATTCACCAGGGTAGTAGGCGAAATAGTAACAATGGTGTTATCAAAGTTGCGCACCTTCACGGTCGTGAGTGACATATCCTCAACGATACCATTGGCATCCACCGACTTCACCGTAATCCAGTCGCCCTTATGCAACATATCATTGCTGGTAAGACGCACACCAGCCGCCAATCCCGTGATGGTATCCTTGAAGACCAGCATCAGGACAGCCGAGGTAGCACCCAAACCGGCAAAGAGGGTCATCGGGTTCTTGTCCAACAGGATGGCAACCACCACTACAGCAGCCACGAAGAGCATCAATACCCTGAGAACACCGCAGAAAGTATGGAAATACTGCTGAGCCGACGAGCGTCGTTCCTGAGAATCCTCCAATCCTTTGAAAGACCCGATGAAGACCAGAACCGTACGCACCGACATCACCACGATATAGATGCCCGTAGCCCGCTCCAATATCTCCTTGAATATCGGATACTCCAGATAAATCAGCGGCATGAGCGACCATATCACCACAGCCGGCACAATATGGCAAGCCGAGGTGAGCACCTTCTTGTTCAGCAGCACATCATCCCAAGTGATGTCCGTCTTATCAGTAATCTTACTGATGAGCGGAACCAGTATCTTGCGACAAAGAAAATCGCTCAGCATCGCCAAGAGGATGGCAGTAATGGTGAGCAAGATATGGCGCAGCATCGGCACGAAATCACCGGTGACTCCTGCCCATGTTATCATTTCATCTACAAACTTACGAATTTCCTCCATAAAACTATTAACTATCAACTATAAACTATCAACTAACGCTCACGGTTGGCAGAGCAAAGTACATACTTTATCTGCAAAGTGTCTGGCATTATTGCCATGCATGATACCATTGTTGATGATGGCGAAACAGAGCTCATGACCATTGGCTGCGGTACAGTAACCCGCCAATGAGATGATGCCCGTCAGCGTACCCGTCTTTGCTTTCACATTGCCATGCACAAAACTGTTCTTCATACGCTTCTTCAACGTACCGTCAACTCCACCGATAGGCAGCGAATGCTTCAGATGGTCCATGATGTTGCCGTTGAGATAAGCATAACGCAACAACTTCACCTCCAGTTCGGCACTGAGATAATTATAGAGCGAAAGTCCCGAGCCGTCAGCCAGTTTATATCTTGCCGGATCGAGTCCTATCTTACGGATAAGCTGTCTTTCCACATTCCGGGCACTCTTGGCACTCGCCCATTTATTGCCCGTAGAAGCCGCAATCTGATAATACATGCTCTCGGCATAGAGATTATCACTCTCCTTCATCATCTTGTGCAGAATCTGATCCATCGTATGGAATCGGGTACAGACCGTAAAGGCACTCGCAGGGCAAGTCTTCTCTGAAGCCCCGAAGCAGGAATATTCGATGCCTTCCTCACGGAGCTTGGCAAGAAACTTATCCATAAAGATGTCCTTGCGCTGGAATACCAGTGGCGAAAGCACCGGATTATCATCATCCCAGCACCAGCCTTCACCCAACAAATCAGCATCCTTCAAAGAGCGGTCGGCATAGATGCTGCCACGGATGGTGTCAACACCCATATCCTTCAGACTATTGACAAATGCCGACATATCATCGCTGTTGAAACGGGGATCCATACCGCCTATACAATAGACATTACCCGTCAACACCCCATTCTCAATGGTACCGGTATATTTCAGAGTGGTTTTAAACTGGTAAGAACCGCCCAACTTATCGAGCGCTGTAATGGCAGTCAGGAGCTTCATCGTACTTGCCGGACGCATCAGCTGTCGTTCATTTCTCTGATAGATACAAGAGTCAGCAGACAGGTCCCAGACCATCAGTCCTACCTGTGATGTTTCGAACATCTTGCTTTCAAGGAGTTTATCAATACCCACCTTCACCGATTCGGGCCAAGGCAATTTCTGAGTCAGCGTATCCGCTGCCAGGGAGTCAACGAGTGTAGAGTCGGAAACATCCTCCTCATCAACCGTTTCTATTCCCTCATCTTCAATCACATTCTGGGCCTGCACCGGTACGGATAGCCATACCATCATCAGACCCAACATCATATATATTATCTTTTTCATCACAATCAGTTCACCTGAACTTAAAAGAAATTATTTATTTTTGATTCTCTCCATAAATGCCTCTTCATTATCCGGCTGAACGGTCACAATATTCTTATGCCCGTATTCGATGACCACACAATGATCCAAACCGATGAAAGTCTTGGCGATGTGTACATCAATGACATCACATAGCGGCACATTTCTGTTGGAAGAGAACCTGCCCTCATTGATGATGAGATATTCCATTTCCTCATCCAGGTCTATCGGTTTTACCATCTTGAAGGTATAGGTTGTATTCAGTATGCGCTCTATCATGCCCACGATGATGATAGCCACAAAGATGCCGATGATAGCCAGTTTGACCCAGAAGAAGTAGAGAGCCAGGATTGCAAACACCGCCACACCGATACGTGCCGTCAGCGTAAAGCGCTTATGAAAAGTTCTATCTGCCATAACTTTGATTTATTACCTTATATTATTGTCGTTTTTACGACCTTTTGATAGTCTAAAAGACTATATAACCTTAAATTTCGCTGCAAAATTACAAAAAATCCCTCTCTTATTACTCATTTTAAAGATTAATTATTACTTTTGCAACGAATTAAGAATTAATTCTGAGAGAATGGGGCTGTTTTATAGATAAAAACACCCGTTCTTAAAATTGAAATTAGATAAGAATAAACTCAATGGTTTATAAGTATGATTTTCTGATTATCGGCTCAGGAGTTGCCGGTATGAGTTACGCCCTGAAAGTAGCCAGAGCGCATAAAGGTAAGGTGTGTATGATTTGCAAAACCTCGCTCGACGAGGCTAACACGTCATTCGCACAAGGTGGTGTGGCGTCAGTTACCAACTTGGAAGTGGATAACTTCGACAAGCACATACAGGATACAATGATTGCTGGTGATTATATCAGCGATTATAAAGCAGTGAAGCAGGTTGTCACCATGGCACCGGAGCAGATCAAGGAGCTCGTGCAGTGGGGCGTCAACTTCGATAAGCAGCAGGACGGCAAGTTCGACCTACACCGTGAGGGCGGTCACAGCGAGTTCCGCATCCTTCATCATGCAGATGATACGGGTGCAGAAATCCAGCGCGGTCTGATGGAGGCTGTGCGCAACTGTCCGGATATCGATATCAAGGAAAATCATTTCGCCGTGGAGATTATCACTCAGCACCACTTGGGTGCCCGTGTTACTCGCCGCACTCCTTATATCAACTGTTATGGTGCATACGTATTGAATCCTGATACCCAGAAGGTGGATACCTATCTGAGCAAAGTAACCGTGATGTGTACCGGCGGATGTGGTGCCGTTTATCAGACTACCACCAACCCTGTCATCGCTACGGGTGATGGCGAGGCGATGGTATACCGTGCCAAGGGTACCGTGGCCGACATGGAGTTTGTCCAGTTCCACCCAACCGCTCTTTATCATCCGGGCGAGACTCATCCTGCCTTCCTCATCACCGAGGCTATGCGTGGTTATGGCGGCATCTTGCGTCTGCCTAACGGCGAAAGTTTCATGGAGAAATATGATAAGCGATTGAGTCTGGCTCCTCGTGATATCGTGGCTCGTGCCATCGATAAAGAGATGAAGATTCACGGATTGGATCATGTCTGTCTCGATGTAACCCATAAGAATCCAGAGGAGACCAAGCGTCACTTCCCTAATATCTACGCCAAGTGTCTGAGCATCGGCATCGACATCACCAAGGAGTATATCCCTGTTCGTCCTGCCGCTCACTATATGTGTGGTGGTATCAAGGTAGATTTGAACGGCTGTTCAAGCATCAACCGTCTCTATGCCCTGGGCGAGTGTTCATGCACCGGTCTGCATGGCGGTAACCGCCTTGCCAGCAACTCGCTCATCGAGGCTGTGGTTTATGCCGAAACTGCTGCCAAGCACAGTATTGAACATGTAGATGAATACGACTTCAACGAGAAGGTACCAGCATGGAATGATGAAGGTACTTTGACCAACGAAGAGAAGGTGCTGATTACACAGAGCGTGAAAGAAGTGGGCGAATGCATGAGCAACTATGTAGGTATCGTGCGCAGCGATCTCCGTCTGAAGCGAGCATGGGACCGTCTCGATCTTCTCTACGAAGAGACAGAAAATCTCTTCAAGCGTGTAAAGGTAAGCAAGGAACTCTGCGAGCTCCGCAACATGATTAACGTGGGTTATCTCATCACCCGCATGGCGATAGAACGCAAGGAGAGCCGTGGTCTCCACTATACCATCGACTACCCTGTTCATGCTTATGACAAGGAGTAATCAAGAATTATCAGAATATTAAAAAGCTCGGATGCTTGTGATGCATCCGAGCTTTTTTTATTTTCAAGAATTTGAGAATTCAAGAATTTTCTTTCTACCTATTGGTTCTGGTGAATTTTCTTTTTATCTCGTCAGCGAGAACTTGATGCTCAGGCCGAAATCCTGTGTGGTGGTAGGATAACTGCTGCTCGACAGGAGCGGGGTGTTGGTCTGACGGTCATAATAGAAACTCATAGTAAGGAGTTTGCTGAAGGTATAATCGGCAGAGAAACTCAGTTTCAGAGCATTGTTGCCGCTACTGGCACTGCTTACCATTGAGGCAATATCACGAACGATGGCTGCCTGCTTGCGGAAACTGAAGTCAAGACGTAGATTCAGATCATGGTTGGTACCATTCTGAACCGTCTTGGTGGTCGACGCATTCTTGTTGGCAGCATTCTTGTTGCCGCCCTTCGACTTGGAACGGGAGGCCTTGGCGCCCCAACCGAAAACATCGAAGTTGTTGATGCGGTAACCCATACCGATTACCCAGTCCTTACTCAATGCCTCGTTCAGCTGCACACTCGTCATATTGAGGTTCAACACACGGGTCTGGCGATATTCAGCCTTCACCGTCATATTATTGTTGAATGTGACATCCATACCCAATAATGGCGAGAACGACTCGTTGATACTTACCTGCGAAATGTTGAACATGCTGCTTGGAGCTGGATTGCCCGTAGTGGCATCACTCACGAAGCCGAGACCGTTCATATACTCCTGGAAGGTGCTGTAACTGTTGTAGCTGCCAACTGCAAAGACGCTTTTGTAAGAGTGGTTGATGTTGACACTCTTGAAGTGCTCGTTGAACCAAGGCAGACGTCCCAGTCCGCTGTAACGGATGGTCCAGTTTGGCAACATCCGACTCAATGCCGGGAATACCGAGAGCGAATTGCCACCCATCGAGGTATAAGCCTTGAGGAAGGCAGGAATCATGACATCGCTGCTATACTGGTTGACCGGCGTGCGGGAAGCATCAAACTTGCCGCCAGCCAGAGCCGAACCAGCCGGATAAACAGTTCCGGCATACTGCGCCTCTACCCTATCTCTGAAACCAGCCAGCGAGTTGACAAACTTCTCGAAGGTCTTACTGCGATACCCCGAATTGGCATTGCCCATTCCCTCGAAAGCCGAACCCAGCGAGATGGTAGTCATCTGGAAGGCTCCACTCTGGGTGGTTGGCGTTCCTTCATACATATACTGTATGCTCTTCTGCGTGGTCTTGGTGCGTGTGGCAGAGAGATCAATCTTGAAATCCTTGACAGGCTCCAGGGTGGCACGCAGCGTAAGATTATCCGTTCTGCTGGTAGTAGCAGGTGTTGCGATACTGTCGTTGCAGAGCAGCCAGTCATTGTTTCTAGCCTTCTCGATATAATCGTCGCCAACCATACCGAAGGCGAAGTCAAGACCCGGTGCCATCTGTCCCACCTTCTTCTGTCCGAAGGCATCACCCACACTAGGCAAGAAGCCCGGCAGGGTGAGCTGATAGCTGCTGCGATAGTTGATGCTCACATTGCGCACCATCATTGCCAAGCGACTAGCCAACTGCAATCCCTTATACCATTTCTTATCATCAAGCGGTTCCTTAGCCAGCACGGAGAGTTTCACCTTCATGGCAGTATCTACCTTTGAGATGATTCTGATCTGGTTATTATCCACCTTTTTATATTTAAGCGGGAACACTTTGCCGTCTTCCGTTTTGGCATTCACAATCAGTCGCTTGGTATTCTTGCCGTGGCGTATCTTGAATGTGGTATCAGGCAGGAGGGTGATTTCCCGTTCGAAGGCACGCTTGTTCTTAGGCAGCGCCTTCTTCGGATCTGCCGCCTGTTCCTTTGCTTCCTGCTTCTTTTTCTTTTTTTCCTGCTTCTTGCGCTGCATCTGTGCCCTACTCTGGGTATGGTCAAACTTATCGTTTACCTTCTTCAGGAAAGGCACATGGTTGTAGAGTTTCACCAGGTTGAAGTTTCCGTTCAATGTCAGCTCGCGCTGGGTATTGATGGTGTTTCCATACGAATTGCCCTCCTCATCCTCTGTACCGCGCTCCCAAGAATAGTTGGCATTGTAAGAGGCATCGCTGTTCACCCAGTCGAAGACAGGCAGCAGATTGAGAGGCACCTTGTAGGATGCCTGGAAATTCTGACTATAGTCGAGCGGTGCACCCCAGTGGCGGATGCTGGTCCATACGGAATCCTTCCAGGCATGATACTGGTCGGCATAAAGATCCTTGTTGACCGGTGTATATGGTTCCTCTATCTGTGCATGGGTAGCACTCTGGAAGTTCATGTGCAGGTTCTTGGTCAGATCCCAGTTGATGGAGAACTCACGGTTCCAGAGGAACTGTTCACTGAAGGTGAGCGGCAACTTGGAGTCTACTCCGGCAGCTCCACTCATCAGGGTTTCCATATCGCGCTCCTGCAACTCGTAGTAGTCGCGCGTCATCTCGGTATTGAAGGCTATGTTCTGCGGCAGCCAGTTCAGTCCGAAACGTTTCAGAATGTCGAGCCACTTACTCTTGTTCTTCAGTCCCTTGAATGGTTCCCATGCCTTATAAACCGGGCTCCACGAATAATCCAAGGCTCCGCGCCAGTTGTCCTTGCGCTCATACATCGTCGTTTCACCCGTAGTATACTGATGCTGATGACTGTAGGTGAATGAGAAGTTGGCTGGATCGTATGGCATCGGATGACGCTTGGTAGCGATACCCACCCGGGCATTCGAGATGGAGAAGTTGGTCTGCGTAATCTTGGTGGCAGCGATATTCTCGATAGAATCGCGCTCATGCTTGGATCCGGCAGCATCGAGGGCATCCTTCAACTCCATATCGGTATCCAGCGGATTATACTTAGGAGTGGTCTTCTCCTTGGTAACACTATAATATAAAGGTATGCTCACCTTCGCCTTGTCAGGGAAGAACTTACCCATTTCGAGCGATGTGGTCACACTGTAGGTACCGTAATTATCGGTAGTGCGACTTGCCACGCCATCTTCCAGACCGCCGAATCCCTCGCTGATGTATCTGCCGGTGGCATTCACGCTACCCAAATCGGAGAGTTGTACGTTCAGGTTGGCATTGGCTGCCCAACCACCCGAATTATTGTGTTCCTTGAGTCGGAGTTCGTTTATCCATACCTCACCACTCTTGATGTCGGCAGAATTGTTTCTCACACCCAGCATCATGGTCTTCACCTCGCCGAGACTCGGATTACCCACAATGGTAATCTTGTTCTGCGGATGTTCTGCATCCATCATGGAATAAGGAGCGAGATAAGAAGCCACGCCCTGTGCCTTCGCCTTGTTACGGTTTTTCTTCAATGCCGTAAAGACGCTCAGCGGCACATCGAGCATATTCTCCTCAGGCCATACCGCCTTACAGTCGGCAAGCACATAGCGGTTGTAGTTGGAGCGTGGCTCGGTGAGCTTCAGCGGGATTTCATACTCGTAGTAATTATTCTTGTAATCGCTACCCAGACGGATGAAGACTGAGAGATCACCATCCTGCAGACGGGTGGTATTCTGCTCCAATGCATTGGCATGGGCAAACATCTGGATGCGCTTGTACTGGCGCAGATCAAGGGTAGAATTCTTGTAAACCGCCTTCGCCTCACCTGTGCTCATGTTCTTGACCACCAGACTCAACGCCTGCTCGTTTGCCTCAACCAACTGAGGCTGACTAGGATCCTGTTCGCGCTTGATACCCGGAGGCAAGACATAGTTGACCGGTGTCTTCTCGCCGTTCTCCTCCAGACTCACGCTGCTTGCGTCGAGGGTTCCGCCACTGGCTGCGCCGAGCGGCTGATCATAAGTACGCCACTTGCCCATCACGAGGTCGAAGGTACCGAAACGCAGCACGATAGGTTTCTTGAAACCGGTGAGGAACATACGCATGAAGCGGATGCTGGAGAAATCGTTGATGTTGCCCTGACGGCTCTCAAACTCATCGATAGGTATGCGGAACTGATACCAGGTAACGGTAGACTTGGTATTATCACGCCAGGTCTGGCTGTATTCACGCTTATCTACAATATGATTGTTACCCACCACGAGATCTTCCGGACGGATGCTGACACGGTACTGGAAGTATTTCTCATATTCGTTGAGGGTATAATCCTGGTTGATATCCTCGACATCCGGCGTTGACTTATAAGAAGTATCATAGCTCTCAGAACGGCTGTCGCTGTCAGGCGAGTTGCCCTGAGGATTGTTGATATACTTATATCGCTGCAAGATAGGAGCACGCATCTCATCCCAGTCGGAACCGCGGAAATAGTGGTAGTCATCACGTGCCGGATCGGCAAAGATGCTGTCGAATACCGCCTGGTTCACCTTGCCCTGAATCTGGTCGAGATAAGCACTCTTGTAGAATTCCTGCTCCTCGGCATCGGTCAGTCCGTTGAAACCCACATCCTGCAAGGCTCTGCTGCCACTGGTGGTAGCAAAGGCATAGGTCACGGTGCTCTGGGTAGGAATCTTACCCCACTGGGTATAGGTGTAGCTCTTGCTGCCATCTACCGGCATACCACTCTCATAGAATTTCTTGCCATCACGCAGGATATCCTCGCTCACCTCGCCCAGGTTGATGTAGAAATCGCCACCGTAATCGGCAGCATCAGCCTCTTCGCGGGAATAGATGAACGGATCAAGCATCCAGAACTCGATGTATTCGATGTTTGCCTGCTCGAAATCGTTGGTATCCAGCTTACGCATCATTCCGCCCCAGTTGCGCTGCGGATTCTGCAGGGTTCCGTCTGCCTGCAAATCTGTTACATTGAAGTTGTATGGTCCCGGCTCGCTTGGATAGTAAGCCAGATTGAGTACATTCAGGGTATTGGTAGCGCCCTGATAACTGCTCTGGTCGCGCAATGGGAAGAGTTCCTTGGTATAGACCTCGCGGACATAATGGTTACTCAACTGCTTGAGGTCGCCCTTGATATGTCCCGGAGTGAGCGAACTTCCACGGCGGGTGAACAGCGGATCGATGGTATACCAGGCTAGGCGCGAACGGTGGAAACCGCTGCTCAGACCGGTCTTGTCGCTGTAATCGTCCTTGAAATTGAGCGAAGGCACACTGGATATAAACCAGGAGGTAGGAGTCATCACATCGATGGTGGTCTTCGTACCCTCGAAGTCATCGATATAAGATGCATTGTCCTGTGTGCCGCCTGCCTCACCGGCAATGAGCTGGGCAAATTCTCCTGTAAAGGATATCTGCGATGGCTGGGTGAGGTGCAGGAATGGTATCTTGTCAAGCACATTGGTGAGCCACTGACTCTCCTTGCGCCAGTTGAGATTGATGCCCCAAAGGGTGTTTTTCAGCGGTTCGGAGCCCATGGATACTTTGGTAGTAAGCGCCTGTTCGGAGAGGTGCTGGATAGTACCGCTCAACTGGAAGTTCTTGGTAAAATCATACTCCCAGTTCAGTCCGAACATCGTTTTTCGGGTTTGCCCAAAATCGGTATTACTCTCCAGAGAAACGTTGACAGCCGTACCGGCATCGATGATACTCTGGTTCAGGATGGTCACCTCACCGGCACTGTAATCTACCGAATAGTCGGTGCCCTCTTTCAGGGTGATACCGCCTGCCGTAACGACCACCGAGCCCTGTGGCACATTGTAGGCATCGAGCGAGATGACATTGGCTGCAGAGCCCTTGAACTGTCCCACAATCTGATACTTGTTCTTTTCGGCTATCTGCTTGGCTACGGTCTTCGTACTGTCATAAAGTTCGGTAAAGGCATACTTTTCAGCCTTGTCGGCAGCCACGCCCCGCTTGACCAGATAATCACGCATATAACTGCCGAAAGGCTCTACCTTCGGAATGAACACGCGTCCATTAGAGATGGTATAGCCTTCTACATAATCGAAATATCCATTGCTGTGTGCCTTGTTGTTGTTATCCAGACGGTCGGCGCCCAGCACACGGATGATAGGCTGCTCCTTCACCTGCTGCTCAGGAATATAACTGAGATATACGCCGGTGGTATCGCTCTGGTATTTTACATCCAGGCGGAACTTCTCCTTCTCTACGGTAGAAGCCAGATAATAAACGTTCTTCATCATCAGCCCCCAGTTGCCCTGTCGCGGATTGTTACTGGTATTCTTGAGCGATTTCACGAAGAGAGCCTGCTTGGTATCGCTGAGATCGGATGCAAACTCGCCCACCTGATAGGTAACGCCTCCCGATGTATACTCATAGGCTACGGCAAGTACCTGGTCGGTCTGCAGACTGGTTTTCAATGAGATATAACCCAAGGCGGTATTGACCGTATACTCAGAAGAATTGAGCAGACGGGCACTCTCCAGTTTCTCATAATCGGCTCCGCCAACCAGTCCGCCTCCATCGAGAGTGGTTGCAGCCTGGTCGATGTCACGGGCAGCAGCATACTGCCCTGTCATCGCCGCATACTCTGTATTCGCCTGGTTAGAAGGTACCTGTCCGCTCGCCACCCACATCGGGTTGCTCAGTTTCTGGTTCTCGCCCAGGTCGGTCAGGGCTACGATGTTTCGGGTATTGGTGGTATTGCCGGTTTTGTTGGTAACCCACACCTCCACACGGTTGATGGTGATGCCCGTGGTGAGATTAGGGAGTTTCTGCATCCAGGCATCATAATGGTTTCTGAAATACTGGGAGAGGAAGAAGTGGCGGTTCTCCTCATAATCGGCTACATTCAGTTCGAAAGGGGTGAGCTGTACACCGCCCCTGGTAGATACGCTCTTCGATGCACTCTTCTTCTGCGAAGCTACCATCTGCAGCTTGAGTTTGCCAAACTGCATATCGGTTCTAACACCAAACAGACTGCTGGCGCCTTTGATGAGCGAAGAGTTGGAAGGGAAGGAGACGTTGCCCGCCTCAACGAGTTTGATGATTTCATCTTCCTTGCCGTCGTACTTCAGTTTCATGTTCTGTGCATCGAAATCGAAGGTGGCATCGGTGTTGTAATTCAGGTTCATGTTCACCTTATCGCCCACCTTTCCGTTGACGTTGAGATTGATTTTCTCATCAAAATCCATCATCGTCGTCTTTCGGTTGCGGATAGGCAACGAAGGATTGTCGATGTTTTTCTTGTTGATACCGAACTTGAGTTCGGCAGAACCCTGAGTCTTCACTCTGATGCCACCAGGACCGAAGATTTTCTCGGCAGGTCCCAAGTCGAAGTGCATATCTGAGAAATCGAACTTCTCCTTGCCTTTTGCCTGGAAGATTTCATCGTTCTGCTTGCGGAAGTAGCTGTTGCGCTGCTGCTGTTCGGTCCATGCAAGATACTCTTTCGGAGTGAGCATGATAGGAGCCGAAAGCCAGGTTGAGCCCATGCGGTTGCCGATGATATAGCGGTCGAGGGTATCGTTGTAGACTACCTGATATTGCAGATTATCAGGACGTTTCAGGTCGAGCGGACTCTGATAGAGGTCGCTCAGGGAGTAAGGTTGGGTGCGCTGAATCTGCCAGCGGGTATGCAGCAGCGAATCGGGAATGGTATCTTCATCGAGCTGCACGGGCTGGGCTGTGCTGGTATGGGGTTTCTTTTTATCGTCCTGAAGTTGAGGCAAAGCTATCGCATAGCCGAAGGTTGCCACCATCAGCCAAACCAATAGAAAAGATATGAATCTTTGCTTCTGTTTCATCGACAAAAAACTCCTAACTTATTTGATTTGCTTCAATGCCAGTTTCACAACCTGTTCTACCGGGAGATCAGGCTGTGCCTTGAGGATATCTACTACTACCTTGGCAGATGGTGCCGGCGAGAAGCCGAGCATGGTGAGGGCGCTTACCGCCTCATCCTTTACGTCATTGTTCACCATCACCACATTGCCTCCGCTGGCTGGCAGTTCGTCAGCAATGCCGAGGCTCACGATTTTATCTTTCAGGTCGATGATGATGCGCTGTGCTGTCTTCAGTCCGATACCCTTCACGGTTTTCAGCACCTTGTCGTTACCAGTAGAGATGATTTCGCAGAGTTCGCGTGGCGAGAGTGAAGAGAGAATCATACGGGCTGTATTTCCGCCTACTCCTGAAACGGTGATGAGGAGGCGGTAGAGTTCACGTTCCTGTTTGGTAGCAAAGCCGAAAAGGGTGAAAGAGTCATCTCTTCCACCAGCCACCAGCACTTCGTGAACATAGAGTTTCACTTCCTGTTTGCCCTGAATGGCAGTATATGTATTGAGCGATATATTGAGTCCGTAGCCCACCCCCGCAGTTTCAACAACAGCCAGCGCAGGTGTCAGTTCTGTCAAATCGCCATGAATATATTCTATCATTTTCTTTTTCTCCTAATTAAATTTATATATTAATAACGTGCGGAGGGCGGGATTATTGTAATAGAGTTCCATAAAATTACGTCCCGACGTAGCATGTAATACGTCCCGACGCAGAGCCAGAGACGTCGGGACGCAGCAAAAGCTACGTCAGGACGTAATTCAAAGCACATCGGGAGGTATCGGAAAGGGGATGTATGATGTTTCGCAACAAAATAACGAAACTGTAAGGCTCTTGCAGCAGATACCTTACAAATCTCCGCTTATTCATACCTAAAAACTATGATTTTACTACTTTTTGCAACTTTTATGAGTTAAAATTCTATTAAAACGTCACGTATTTCAAGAAAAAGCTATACTTTTGCAAACGGAAATAGAATGAAAAGCGGAAAACATATCCGTTGGAGGACTAAACCGCAACAAATAAAAGAAATTAAAACAACAAAATAAAAGAAATAAGACAATGAAGAAATTTAGAGCAGCCGTAGTAGGATACGGCAACATCGGTAAGTTTACTGTTGAGGCACTCGAAGCAGCTCCTGACTTTGAGATTGCAGGTATTGTACGTCGCCAGGGTGCCAAGGACAAACCAGCTGAGTTGGCAAACTATGAAGTAGTAGATGACATCACCAAGTTGAAGGATGTAGATGTTGCTATCCTCGCAACCCCTACCCGCTCTTGCCCTGAGTATGCAGAGAAGATCGTTGCCCTCGGTATCAACACCGTAGACAGCTTCGATATCCACACCAGCATCCTCGACTACCGTACTAAGCAGATGGAAAACTGCAAGAAGGCTGGCAAGGTAAGCGTTATCTCTGCTGGTTGGGACCCAGGTTCTGATTCTATCGTACGTGTTCTGATGGAGAGCCTTGCTCCTAAGGGTTTGACATATACCAACTTCGGTCCTGGTATGAGTATGGGTCACTCAGTTTGTGTTCGTAGCAAGAAGGGCGTAAAGGAAGCGCTCTCTGTAACCATTCCATTGGGTGAGGGTATCCACCGCCGTATGGTATACGTAGAGTTGGAAGAAGGTGCCAAGCTTGAGGATGTAACAGCCGAAATCAAGGCCGATCCATACTTCGCTCACGATGAGACCCACGTATTTGCCGTAGCATCAGTAGATGATGTAAAGGATATGGGGCATGGTGTAAACCTCGTTCGCAAGGGTGTATCTGGCAAGACCCAGAACCAGCGTTTCGAGTTCAACATGAGCATCAACAACCCAGCCCTCACCGCTCAGGTATTGGTTAACGTGGCTCGTGCTTCATTCCGTCTGCAGCCAGGTTGCTACACCATGCCAGAGATTCCAGTCATCGATATGTTGCCAGGAACTCGTGAGGAAATCGTTGCAACACTCGTATAATTGGGAGTGAAGAACGAAGAGTGAAGAATTCACTTGCATCACTATAATAAAACGGCTCGCAAGAAGTTTCGAATTCTTGCGAGCCTTTTCTATTTATTTCTTTCGAGTTTACTCATCCTCGTCTGTTGACCAGACAGTGATTTACAAGGAATTTTGTTTACATATACAACTATACGAACACCCCACAATTACACCTATCCGCGATTAATATTTCTCGATTTTTACACATATCCGCGATTAATATTTTCCGTTTTTTACACCTATCCGCGATTATCGGACAGTACAACTATACACATATCCGCGATTATCTCCAAGAAAAAGCCAGTTTTTTAATATCTTTTAATTTTAAGAATAAGATGATAACGATACGCAAGATCATAATATTGGTAATAGTATAAACATCATACTTTAAGTCCATAGATGCTTTGTTTTATAATTCATTGCAAGCATGTGAATTAGCCACATGAACTGTATCTATCGGCATGAAGAAGTAGATCTATCTAATTGTCGGCATATGCCAGCAAGGTTGCCGGCAGCTGCCGGCAACCATACAAAACTATATTTAAAAGGTAAATAATACAGGTTTCTAAGACTATTTAAATAACTTATCAAAAGCTATATTATTTATGTGTCATGATATCAAGCACCATATCATCAGTAGCTCTCATCGCATCGGCACCAATGCTCGTAAGGTTGTGGATGCACTTATCCACATCATCATCTACGATACCCTCGGCAGAGGTGACACACTTGCCTTCCATAGAAAGGAGGGCGGAAAGAAGAGCGGTGCTGACACCTGATGAAATCTTCAGGGCACAACTAGGCTTGGCACCATCGCAAATCATACCGGTGAGGTTAGCCACCATGTTCTTGACCGAATTGCAGATGCGGGTATAATCGCCACCCATCAGATAGGTGATGCCGCAACTGCTGCCCGTACTGGCTACCACACAACCGCAAAGAGCTGAAAGCTTGCCTAAGCTCTGCTTGATATAGATGGCAGTCAGATGACTGAGCATCAAGGCACGGATCATTTCCTCCTCGGTATTCTCGTTCTCTAGCGCATAAACCACCACAGGGTTCGTTGCACAGATGCCCTGGTTGCCGCTGCCGCTGTTACTCATCACCGGAATCATGGCACCCCCCATACGGGCATCGCAGGCTGAAGCGGTGCGGGAGATGATATGCGAGAAAATATTATCGCCGAAGATACCATGACTCAACGGACGGTCCATCGTCTTGCCCAGACAGTGGCCATAGTTGCCTTTGATACTCAACTCGGCAGCCTTCATATTATAGTCCCTGGTCTTGAGAATGAAAGAAATCTCATCGAGCGGAGCTGTTGTAGCAAACTCGTAAACCATCGGGAAATTGAGCTGGATGTCGTCAGCAGCCTCATCGCCCACAGTACCGCCACGCTTATCGAGCACCACATCGCCATTACGCTCAACATACACAAAATGGGTATGTGAACCGGAGATAATTGCCGTAGCCTGGTCTTCACCGGCATGACAGATGATTTCGATATAGAGTTTATCCACATCACCCTGTTTCAGTTTGATGTTGATATCCGCATCCTTGATATATTGTTTGCCCTGTTCCAGACTGTCGGGAGTAAGATCTTTCAACACTTCCAGCTGATATTCAGGCTTTCCGATGAGCGCCCCCAGCGATACGGCGATAGGCAAACCAATCATACCCGTGCCCGGAATGCCGACACCCATCGCATTCTTGAGCATATTAGGACTCAGAAGAACTTCAATACGTTCAGGGCGCTTGCCCAATGTAGTAGCAGCCTTGGCTGTACATAGTGCCACAGCCATCGGTTCGGTACAGCCGATGGCAGGAACCACCTCTTTATTAACGAGCGCAATGATGCGCTCACGCTTACTTTTCTCTAACATAATCTATATAGCTTTTATATAAATAACGTTCTTACCATTATTTCGGGTACAAAAATACAAAAAATAAACCGTATTCTTCTCTTTTCTCGAGAAAAATACGGTTTAAATCTATATTTCTTGATGAATTAGTCTTCCAACTGGAACAAAGGATCATCTGGAGTCAGCATGGTTGGCTTCTGGTCGAATTCCTTTAAGAGCTGCTCAGAAGCATACTTCTTGTTTACTACCAGGCGGAACATGTACTCGTTGAACCAATCGTTGGTCATAATGAAGCAACCGGCAAAACCATTGTCGGCACCCCAACTGTTCTCCACCTTCCACTTTACAGGCTTGCCATTGGCATCGAGATCTACAGCTGTCAGCGTCATGGCATGAGTAGAACCACTATCGAAAGTAGCGATGCGGTCAGCCTTGTTCATTGGGAATGATGTATTGAAGAGGCTGGCGTAATCGAAGTTGTCGAGAGCCAGATAGCCGCGCTTTCTATCAAGCTGCTTGCCCACATCATAGCTTGAATACATCTTATGACCATCCTTTAGAGAGGCGATGGCGAGCTGGGCAATCTCCTCCATAGGCAAGTTCAGATACTTCCAGTTATGGCCATCGTAAGTGTGGCGGTCGTACTCTACCTCGTATGTCTTGTGGTAAGGACGGCGTGGATCGTTCATCACCATCAGGAAGGTACCGTTCAGGTCCTTGCCCACCGTCTCCTCATAGAAACTCTTAGGAGTATACTTCTTTGCCTCGCCAATCTGCTTGCCATCCTTGTCGCGGAAAGCATAGGTAAATTCCTTTACCGGTTCACCGAGAGTAAGACTCAGCATGTGATAAACCTGAGCCAGCATCTCGGTCTTACGAGCCTGGATAGCAGCAGGTTTCTTGCCCTGGGCTACCATCTTGCGGAGTTCGAGACCATACTCGCGGAGCTTGCTGCTTACGAGACGGCTCATCTTGGAAGTATTGTTGCTTGAGTAAGTCTCAGGCTGGGCACTCATAGGTACAAGACCATACTTGCTTGCCAAATCGGCAACACCACAGAAAGTACCGCCATCATTGAGCGGATTCTTGAAGAAGAACTGCACCTGAGGATCCTCGATGCTCTTCTTGCCAAGGTCGATAACCCCCTGGAGCATCAGGTTAGCCTTCTCCAGCTGATCATAGAAGAAGAGGTAATCCTGAGAATACTCCACCACTCTACCCTGCTTGTCGTTGACAGCAAAGTTGGAACGGAGCACGTTAAAACCACTGAACATCCAGCAGCGGCCCGAACTCTTCTGGTTGTGAATGCTCTGCGAAGGAGTCTCGATGCTGAAATGAGTATCAACCGGGGCCTCGTTGGCATGATTCTTCACAAGGTCATCAATGTTGTTGTTGGCAATCGCATTGAAGAGTGCCTTGTTGGCTACACCTGCCTGCTGGTTTTTCTCCATCTGCAGGAGAGCAGACTGACTGATGCCGCCACCCTTGGTCTGCGCCATCAGAGACATGGAAGCCATCATCATGGCTCCCAAAAGTAATACGTTTTTTCTCATCACGATAAAGGTATTTATTTGCTTATTGTTATATAACTAATTCCGGATTTCATTCCTTTTTCAGAAATTTCCTTTGCAAAAATACAAAGAATAATCGGAAAAAGCGAAAATATTGCCTCAAAAGTGCTTTATATAGGAAAAAAGCATTATCTTTGCACAAGATTTTCACGAAGAAAACATGGACAAGAACAAGTTTAGTCTATTAAATAGTATAAAATACCCGGAAGATTTGAGACGGCTGAGCATTGACCAGCTGCCACAAGTCTGCAAAGAGTTAAGAGAAGACATTATCGACGAGGTTGCCGTCAACCCCGGTCATTTTGCCTCCTCTCTTGGCGTGGTGGAAATAACCGTAGCCCTACATTATATCTACAACACCCCATACGACCGTATTGTATGGGATGTGGGACACCAGGCCTACGGACATAAGATATTAACAGGACGCCGCGACAACTTCTGCACCAACCGCAAGTTGCACGGCATCCGTCCATTCCCTACACCTTTAGAAAGCGAATATGATACCTTCGCCTGCGGACATGCGAGCAATTCCATCTCCGCAGCACTCGGTATGGCCGTTGCCGCACGCGAAAACGGAGATACCGACAGGCATGTGGTAGCCGTCATTGGCGATGGAGCCATGAGCGGCGGACTGGCATTCGAGGGACTGAACAACGTATCAAGTACACCTAACGACATGCTCATCATCCTGAACGACAACGATATGAGCATCGACCGGGCTGTGGGCGGTATGGAGAAATATCTCCTGAACCTCGATACCAACGAGACCTACAACCGCCTCCGCTTCAAGGCATCGCAGTGGCTGCACTCCAAAGGTTATCTCAACGAAGACCGCAAGAAGGGCATCCTGCGCCTGAACAATGCACTGAAGTCGGCACTGAGTCATCAGCAGAACATCTTCGAAGGTATGAATATCCGCTACTTCGGACCTTTCGACGGTCATGACGTGAAGGAAGTGGCGAGAGTACTTAAACAGCTTAAGAACATGAAGGGTCCTAAGCTGCTGCACCTGCATACCACCAAGGGAAAGGGTTACGAACCAGCCGAGAAGAGTGCTACCATCTGGCACGCGCCAGGCAAATTCGATCCGGAAACGGGTGAGAGAATCATTGCCGATACCAGCAACCAGCCTCCTAAATATCAGGATGTTTTCGGAGAGACGCTGCTGGAACTGGCTCAGAAGAACCCGAAGATTGTAGGTGTGACGCCAGCCATGCCTACAGGATGCTCCATGAACATCATGATGAAGGCGATGCCAAACCGTACCTTCGATGTAGGTATCGCCGAGGGGCATGCCGTCACCTTCTCAGGAGGTATGGCGAAAGACGGACTCATCCCATTCTGCAACATTTACAGTTCGTTTGCACAGCGTGCCTACGATAACATCATCCACGACATGGCACTGCTCAACCTGCCGGTTATCATGTGTCTTGACCGTGCCGGACTGGTAGGTGAAGACGGACCTACCCATCATGGAGCCTTCGATATGGCGGCTCTCCGTCCGATTCCGCATCTCACCATCGCATCTCCGATGAACGAACATGAGTTACGCAACCTGATGTATTCAGCCCAGTTGCCAGGTCATGGCAGCTATGTTATCCGTTATCCGAGAGGCAAGGGTGTGCTCGTAGACTGGCGCAACCCGATGGAGGAAATCAAGACCGGTACCGGCAGAAAGCTGAAAGACGGCACCGATGTGGCCGTTCTCACCATCGGTCCTATCGGAAACGATGCCGCTCAGGCTATCGCTGAGGTAGAAGCCGAAACCGGAATGAGCATCGCCCACTACGATATGCGATTCCTCAAGCCACTCGATGAAGACATTCTGAAAGAGGTGGGCGAAAAGTTCAGCCGCATCATCACCATCGAAGACGGCGTTCGTATGGGCGGTATGGGCTCAGCCGTACTGGAATGGATGAACGACCATGACTATCAGCCAAAGATGACCCGAATGGGATTGCCAGATGAGTTTGTGGAGCACGGAACTGTGGCACAGCTCAGGGAAATCGTGCATCTCGATAAAGAATCAATCAAAGAAGCAATTAAGAAATGAAAATAATCATAGCTGGCGCATATGCCATAGGTACTCATCTGGCGAGACTCCTGTCACGCAGCAATGAAGAGATTACGCTCATCGATGAAAGCGAAGAGCGCCTGGCAAGCATTGGCTCCGACTGCGACCTACTCACCATGCTGGGCAAGCCTACCAGTCTTCACATCTTACGCGATGCGGGGGTTGCAGATGCCGACCTCTTCATCGCCGTTACTCCGGTAGAAAGTACCAACATCACAGCTAGCATCCTTGCCAAGAACCTGGGTGCCAAAAGAACGGTGGCCCGTGTGGATAATCCGGAATATATGGATCAGCAGGCTCAGGAATTCTTCAAAGGATTAGGTATCAGCAAACTGATTTATCCGGAGATGCTCGCAGCCGTAGATATCAATAACGGACTGAAAATGAGTTGGGTACGTCAGCGCTGGGATGTGCACGACGGCGCACTCGTCATGCTCGGCATCAAACTGCGCGAAGGATGCGAGATACTGAACGAACCGCTCAAGAACATCAGCGGTCCTAACGACCCATACCACGTGGTAGCCATCAAGCGAGGCAGTGATACCATCATCCCTGGCGGTAACGACGAATTGAAACTCTACGACCTCGCCTACTTCATGACCACCCGCAACTATATTCCATATATCCGCAAGATTGTAGGCAAGGAGCACTATGTGGATGTGAAGAACGTGATGATTATGGGTGGCGGACGCACAGCCGTAAGAGCCGTAAAGAAGATGCCGGAATATATGGAATGCAAGATTATCGAGATGAGCGAGGAGCGCTGCGAATATCTCAACGATATTCTCGATGAGAACAAGACGCTCATCATTCATGGTGACGGACGCGACATTCCGCTACTCGTAGAAGAAGGTATCCGCAGTACTCAGGCCTTCGTGGCACTGACCGGTAACGCCGAAACCAATATTCTGGCCTGTCTTACCGCCAAGAGAATGGGTGTGCGCAAGACGGTGGCTGCCGTAGAAAACGTAGACTACGTGAGCATGGCAGAGAGTCTGGATATCGGTACCATCATCAACAAGAAGATGATTGCCGCCAGCTACATCTACCAGATGATGCTCGATGCCGACGTAATGAACGTGAGATTCCTGATGAGCGCTAACGCCGATGTGGCTGAGTTTATAGCCAAAGAAGGTTCGAAGGTAACCAAGAAACCGGTGAAGGAACTCGGCATGCCTATCGGTGTAACCATCGGTGGACTGGTTCGCGGTGAAGAAGGAATGCTCGTTTCGGGTAATACCCAGATAGAACCGGGCGACTCGGTGATGGTTTTCTGCCACAACATCAACATGAAGAAAATTGAGAAATACTTCATCTAAGCGTGAAGGAGATAGAGAAATACTTCATATATGATAAACAGAAAATTAATATATAAGATTTTAGGGCAACTGCTTTTCATAGAAGCATTCCTGCTCTTCGTCAGTCTGCTGGTAGCTTTCTATTACCAGCAGGACGACATCTTTGCCTTCATTGTGGCAACACTTACCACCATCGGAGGCGGGCTGGTGCTGAAATGGCGAGGACACGGAGCAGATAACTCAATGTCGCGCCGTGATGCCTATCTCGTGGTAACGCTCTCATGGATTGTATTCAGTTTCTTCGGAACCCTCCCCTTCATGATAAGTGGATACATCAACAACTTTACCGATGCCTACTTTGAAACCATGTCGGGATTTACGACAACGGGAGCCACGATATTAGACGATGTAGAATGCTTTCCCCACGGACTGCTCTTCTGGCGTTCGCTCACCCAATGGATAGGCGGTCTGGGAATTGTGTTCTTCACCATCGCCCTGCTGCCTTCGCTTGTAGGAGGACAGACCAAGGTGTTTGCTGCCGAGGCAACAGGACCTATCAAAACGAAACTGCATCCCCGGCTTTCCACTTCGGCTAAATGGATATGGAGTATCTATCTGATGCTCACCATTGCCTGCATCGCATCCTACTATGTGGCAGGAATGAATCTCTTCGACAGTTTCAACTATGCGATGACCACTACGGCTACAGGAGGTTTCTCTACTCATAACAGCAGTACCTCGTTTTTCCATTCGCCGGCGCTGGAATACATCTGTGCCTTCTTCTGCTTCCTGTCGGGTGTTAACTTCACACTGCTCTATGCAGCCGTCATCAAGTTCAAGATCAAGGATCTGTTCAAGAATTCAGAATTTAAGTTCTATATGCTCCTCGTTACAGTCTTCACGGCTTTCATCATGGTAGAGCTGATAGCGATGCGCAACTACGATGTGGAGCATGCCTTCAGAAGTGCTATCTTCCAGGTGGTTTCTTTCATCACTACCACCGGTCTGTTTAACGACGATGCTGCTGTGTGGCCTCACGTTACCTGGGTGGTATTGGCAGCCTGCATGTTCTTCGGAGCCTGCTCGGGCAGTACGAGTGGAGGTTTGAAATGTATCCGTGGCGTGATGCTGGTAAGAATGGTGAAGAATGAATTCCGCCAGATTCTGCATCCTAACGCCGTGCTGCCATTGAAGATTGATGGTGTGAACGTACCCATGCAGAAGCGTGTTACGCTGCTTGCCTTCCTCACCACTTATCTCATCATCTGTCTGGTGATATCGTTCACGATGATAGCCATGGGCATCGACAATACCAATGCCATCACCATCACCCTGAGTTGTGTGGGTAATGTGGGACCTACGCTGGGTACGGAAATCGGACCAACCATGTCGTGGAGCGAACTGCCGGATGTGGCAAAATGGTTCTGCTCGCTGATGATGCTCATCGGTCGTCTGGAGATATTCAGTGTGCTGGTTATCTTAACGCCAGCATTCTGGAGAGAGAACTAACATACCCAGAGGGGGAGTTAGAAAATAAAAGAGAAGTTGATATTTGAAGTAAGAAATACGCTTACTAGACTAAGTATATTTCGCACAAAAAGCGTTATATATAATAAGGTATAGGTTCAGCAAGAGCCTTACCGGAGAGTAAGAAACCGTACTGAAGAGTACATTTATAAACTAAATATAGGTAAAAATGAAACCATTAAAATTTCAACCGCTATTAAAATCCACCATCTGGGGTGGCAGTAAGATTATCACTTTCAAGCATCTCGACGTAAAGCAAGAGAATGTGGGAGAAAGCTGGGAAATCTCTGGAGTACCAGGAAATGAAAGCATCGTAGCCGATGGCGAGATGCAGGGCAAGAGCCTCAACGAGGTTGTTGCAGAACGGAAGGGAAGCTTCCTCGGAGAAGAGAACTACAAGCGTTTCGGCAATGAGTTTCCACTGCTCATCAAGTTTATCGATGCCAACCGCGACCTCTCTATCCAGGTGCATCCTAATGATGAAATTGCCAAGAAGCAAGGTAAGGAACGCGGCAAGACCGAGATGTGGTATGCGCTGCCATGCGAGCCGGATGCCAAGCTCTACAACGGCTTGAAGATGCAGATTACTCCTGAGCAGTACAAGGAGATGGTAGAGAACGATACCATCACCGATGCCCTGGCTCAGTATAACGTGAAGGAGGACGACTGCTTCTTTATCCCAGCCGGCAGAATCCACACCATCGGAACAGGCTGTTTCGTTGTCGAGATTCAGCAGACCAGCGATGTTACCTATCGCATCTACGACTTCAAGCGCAAGGACAAGGATGGCAACTATCGCCAGCTCCACACCAAGGAGGCTGCCGAGTGCATCGACTACACCGTATTGCCAGACTATCGCCAGCACTACACTCCTGCCAAGAACCAGGGTGTAAGTATGGTGCAGTGCCCTTACTTCAATACCGCCGTTTATGATCTCGATGAGCCAATGACGCTTGATTATTCAGAGTTGGACAGCTTCGTGATTCTGATTGGCTTGAAGGGTGAGGCTAAGATTACCGACAACGAGGGTAACGAGATTACGTTCCAAGGCGGCGAGAGCATCGTAGTTCCTGCCTCTACCCAGACATTGAAGGTAGAAGGAACCTTGAAGTTTCTGGAGACATACGTATAAATTTAAAGGTAAAAAGAGCCTGGCGGGATATCATCTGCCTGCTTTCTTTTTACCTTTTTACCCTTTTACCTTTTTACTTTTAAAAATCCCAAAACAAACAATTTCAACTAAAAAGTTGAAAATAGCTAAAATAATTTGTATTTTTCAACTAATTAATGTATCTTTGCGGCACGAAATAAATATCAAACAATGAATAAAGAAGATGAAGTCTCGCTATTTCTAAAGCGTTTCAAGGACAAAGCTAAAATATTTGGCATAGTCTTCCGTGACGATAGAGGAAAAAATACTCAAGCCCTATTGGACATGGAAATTACAGCCCTCAAACGTCTCGAAATCATCAAGAACCTAGAAGTTGATGATTTCGTAGAAGGTCCCTTAGAAGACACGCTTAACAAAGTGGCAGATTTATGGGTGTTTGGAAAGAAAGTAAAATCGCAGGATGTCTATATCAAAATTTCGATGGGCATCGCTAACAATAGCGCCGTGTGCATCTCTTTCCATGTCGCAGAGTATAAACTGGTTTATCAATTCAAATAAAAGAAGAAATGATGAAAAGTCCATTTACAGGAGGAAATGTAGTACTGCATTCGGAGAAACGAACAGCAGTTTTCAGAAAAGAAAAGTTCGAATACACTTTTCTTAGCTATCAGTGCGTAGATACACGCGAACTGTTTACAACAACAGAATTGGATACCGCCAATACAATGCAGATATATAATCAATATCGTACTAAGTATGGAATTCCATTCCCTGACGAGATACGCAGTATACGCAGAAAATATGGTCTGTCGGCCACCAAGATGTCAGTGATATTGGGATTCGGTGAGAACCAATATCGACTGTACGAGAATGGTGATATGCCAAGTCTTACAAACGGAAGGATACTGAAGACCATACAAGTACCTGCAGTGTTTGCCACATTTGTTGAAGCTGCCAAAAACTTACTGAATACAGAGGAATACGACAAGATTATGTTGTGTATCGAGGAATTAGAAAATGAATCAAACACCTCGAAACTTATCAAACAATTGATTTTTACTACCGATGGGAGAAATCAATGGAATGGCTATGCCCTGCCTTCAATAAGCAAATTAAAAAACACGATGCTGTACTTCATAGAGAAATTTAACGGAGTCTTCGTTACACAAATGAACAAACTTCTCTTCTATGCCGACTTTCTTGCCTACAGGAGCAGAGGATTAGGATTGACAGGCTTAGTATTTAAGGCAGTACCTTACGGACCAGTCCCAGAGCGATGGGACCGGGTGTATAGTCTCGTGGATGATATAGAGCAAATGCCTATTGAAAGCAAGAATGGAAACAGTGGAACAAAACTTGTGTCAGCATTGGAATTTGACGAAGCAAGTCTCAGTGAAGAAGAACTAAGTTGTCTCGCTAAGGTCTATGAAACATTCAAGAATGAAACGCCAAGCACAATATCGGAAATCAGCCATCAAGAAGCAGCATGGCTCGACAACATAGGCAGTCATGGACGAATAGACTACGACTATGCCTTCTCGCTGAAGGCACTATAAAAACGAGAACTCGAAAGCCGGTTTCATTGAGTTGGAACCGGTTTTCGAGTGACTCACATTTAGCCCAAACACAAATTATAAAACAAATTCAACTTATATAATAATGCATGCGAGATAAAAAGTACATCTACATGCATAGAAGTTTGTATTTTACCTTCATTTTCAAAATTTCTCCGTTTTTTTTTGGTTATTTCGGTAACTTTTATTATTTTTGCAGTACCGTTTCGTACTTACGGTATGATATGACAGCAAACAGCCCTATACAGAAGTCGCTTAAAAGAGAGACACTTTGTTGGGGGCAAACATAAGAAAAGCGTTATTGCGCTTGGTTTTTGACCTTTGGAACTTAGGACACTCCAAATCTCACGTCAAAGAGCCATGCAACGATGATGCCTATGGGTATGTATATATGTACCTTCCATTAGACAGCTCCCAAAGAGCTGTCTATATGGGAGTGTACCTACACATATCGGCGTGGGGTCTCGTTGCTTGTTCTGACGTGAAGGGCAAGTCCTAAGGCCTCAAAGGTGGAGCGAGCAACAGTAGGCTTCACGCTTTTTCGTGCATATTGGCACATAACCTAATTATAACCGTCTGAATTGGAGCCATAGGACATATTGTTGCAGCTATGTATTCAAAAGAATTAGAAGAACTTATTGACAGCGTACTTGCTGATGGTGTTATTACTGACCAAGAACGTGCCGTGCTTCGCAAGCGAGCACTCGCTTGTGGAGAGGATCCAGATGAGGTCATGATTGTGGTAGATGGACGCCTTGCTAAAATGCAGAAGGGGGCTAGTCCTGCAATTCCAGCTACCGAAAAACGTGGGAACATCGTGAAATGCCCTAATTGCGGAGCTCCGATTGAGGCTGGTGCAATAAAGTGCAAGGAGTGTGGCTATGTCTTTACCAATGTAAAGGCTAATAACACCGCCAAAGAGTTTGCCATCATGTTGGAACAGAGAATTCAAAAAGTTAGTTATGATGGCGATAAGACAAACATCAACAAAGTCAATGAATTCATCAAGAATTTTCCTCTGCCAACTGGAAAGGAAGATATGTTAGAGTTCATTGCAAGTCTTGATGCTAGACGCCGCAGTAAGTCTAACTATCAAGAAGCATACAATGCAAAATATCAAGAATGTGTTACAAAAGCAAAGACCTTGTTCGCTGGGGATACTGATTTTACATCTTTGCTTGCCCAAACAGAAAAAGGTTACTATGCATATAATATTAAGGCTTTTGTTATTCAACATAAAAAAACAATCTTTATTATTGTCATTGTTTTAGCATTATTGCAAGGTTTTATTACATTTATTAATAACCATGATGCCCCTCTAAATTGGGGCGATGTTTCTGACGCAATAAAAGAACAAAATACGCCCAAAGTAATCAACCTTATTGGACAAAAATTTGAGAAAACAGTTATCGAACATAAAGGTGAAATACAAATATATATGCAGCGTCTTATTAATGAAGGCAAAATAAAAGAGGCTAAAGAACTTGGCGATGCTGTAAAACTAGCAGCACCGAATACGTATATCACTAAACCTCTGTATGATTATTACCTTAACCAAGGTGATGCTATTAATGCTGAGAAATATGATGTACCGCTCGACGTCACCGACGGTGATGCAAGTTCCGAGGGTGACGTGAGTTCTGAGGATGGCGATATGCCTGAGTAATGATAAATTTGTTAAACAATGAGGAAATTAGCAAATATTGATATAGGTTTGTGTGGCGAATATTATGTTTGCGCACAAATGCACTTGAAAGGTTGGACGGCAAGTATGACCTTGAAGAATTATCCTGGCATAGACATCCTGGGATATAATCCGACAGATAATAAAAGAACTGAGATACAAGTTAAAACAGGTCAAAACAAGTATACTGTCTTAACAGGGTTAAACTCCGACAATTTCAACAAATTAATCGGTAGTATTACTCAACCTTATGTCTTTGTTCATTTGCTAGATGATGACAACATTGAGTGTTACATCCTTACCTCTGCTGATTTTGTGAGCTTATCAAAAAGTGTCTATTCCAAAATGAACACAGTCACACAAGGAAAAACTGCACCTATCAAGTTTAAATGGTCAGACTTACAACAATATAAAAATAAATGGTATAATCTGTGGTAAACAATGGGATTCTTTAGTAAAATACTAGGCAGTAACGATAGTCAGACTATTGTCCGCTGCGATGAGGCGGAGTTCCTCATCTGGAAATATCAAGGAGGTGCCGTAAAGAGCGGCACTTCCATCATCGTAAAAGATGGCGAGGTGGCCGCCCTTATCGGTTCCACCCAAACTACGATAGAAGGACCGGCTAACACGACAGCCAGCGAAGACCTCAGCGAGGTGTTTTTCATCAACCTTGCTGGCAGTAACGTAGTACGCTTTGCCGTTCCATACTTTGGCGTTAACGACCCACGTTATCCAGATCTCAATGTACCTGTGGCTGTACGTGGTTCTATCAATTTCAATATAGAAGACTACAAAGGATTCATTCGGATGCATCGACTTGTAGACTTTGACATGGAAGCATTTCAGAAGAAGATAAAGGATGCTGTAATAAAATATGTAAAGTCTGTGGTAAGCAACATCCCAACAGACCACAGCATCCCTGTCGTACAGATGGAAAAGAAGATACTGGAGATAGGAGAGATTCTGAATCAGTATCTCAAACAGAGACTGGCTATAGATTTCGCTATCAACGTGCGTGCTGTAGACCTCAATGCCATCGAGTATGATGCAGATGACGAAAGCTACAAGCAACTCCGAGCATTAACACAAGGACAAGCTGCAGAAATGTCTCAGACCCAGCATAAGATTAACATGGACCAGATGAAAGCTCAGTCACAGCTCAACATCGATGCCATGCGAGAGACCCAAAAGCAGGACCTATACAACCGTGGTGCAAACCTCGACATGGATAGACAGATGCGTGCCCAGGACATCAAAGACCGTGGTGAGAAGATGCGCATCCAGCGCGATCTTGGCGAAAAGGCTTACAATGCTCAAATCGATGAGATGCAGAAAAGCGGCAGAATGGCAATGGGTGGCATGCCTAACATGGGACAACCTGTAGGAGGCTTTAATCCTTCGGGAATCAATGGCATTGGCGGACCTAAACCTGCCACACAAATCGGTCAACCTTCTGGCATCAACATGGGTGGTGGCATCAACTCAGGCACCCCTACTCCTCCACCTGCCCCACAAGTCCCACCACAGATACCACAGGTGAGCATCTATGTAGCCATCGGTGGTCAGACACAAGGACCATTCGACTACAATATGCTGAAAGAAATGGTGAGAACAGGAGGACTTACCGCACAGACTTTGGTGTGGAAGGAAGGTATCAACTGGACACCTGCAATTCAAGTTCCAGAGGTAGCATCCATCTTGAATGCTCCCCAAACACCACCTCCGCCAACATCGGCCGTACCTCCTACCCCACCAACACCTCCAGGAGTACCACCAACGCTATAAACATACAAGGATATGAATAGCTATTTATCTGATTTAGAAAACATAATCATCAATGCTCAAAGCGGGGGACAATCATTGTCCTTCGCCTTGAAGCCATGCGCTACCGAAAAAAGCGTCTTTGACAAAGAGGTCAACATAACACCATTGTGGCTTATCCGAAAACAAGAAGCAGAGCGAAAGGCTAAGGAAGAGACCGAACGCACAAGACTTCAACAGGAAGCCGAACGTAAAGCCAAAGAACTTGCAGAAGAAAGAATAAGACGAGGAACCGCAGAACCTGTAGACCTCGGATTGTCTGTACTCTGGGCTTCCCACAACATAGGTGCTCGCAGCAGTGAGCAACCAGGTGTTTATGCTGCATGGACAAGCAAGAAAGAAGCTATCAATATGTGGGGGGAAGATTGGAGACTTCCTACCCAACAGGAAATGACCGAACTGATGCAGAATTGCCAATGGACATGGACAGTAATCAATGGTATGCCAGGATTCCAAATAGTGGCAGCCAACGGCAACAACATATTCCTACCAGCTGGTGGTTCGTGTGTTGCTCAGCAATATGATTCTTATGGAATGGCTGGACGCTATTGGAGCGACACTTCGGATGCACAATATGCCGACCGTGCCATGTATTTGGAGTTTAGCCAATATACAGGAAACCTGTATAGCATAGCCAAGGCTATGCAGATGGTCATACGACCAGTAAAGAACAGATAACAAAAGACCCAATGGAGACATTAAATTACATACAAGCTTTGATGGGAGCTTATGCTCTTGACCTCTCAAGCATTGATACTGAAAATGAGGCGGAATACAACGAGCGTGCCAAAGCCGTTAGAGTACGCACTGTTTCCTTATTTAATGCTATGCGTGATTCTGCCCCAGAACTTCTGCAATACAACTTTGCTGATAGTATGTCGGACGAAGAAGTAAGAAGAACCATCAATCGAATAGCATTAGATGCCAATAAACGATATACCGCCCCTATCATTCCAGACAATATCGCTGCCATTGATTATATCAATGGAGAACCATTTGTTACTCCAACTTATGTAAAGTGGCAGAACGACGGATATAGAAAGCAAAACTTTGTCATCAACTATAACGGCGAACTACAGTCTGTTGCTAAAAGACAACTGACCGCACTGATGCAGAATACGCTGCTATGCTTCGCTCCTGGAAAAATCAGATTCAACATCTTCGACCAGATGATGAGTGGCATGGCAGACTTTGTTACAGTTGGCTACGATGAAACAGTCTATAATGGTAATGTCATTATGGACGAAGCTGCCGCACGAGATTGCATCAAGCGTCTAAGAGAACGTATGCAGATGGTGATGGGCAAATATGGTGACATCGCAAGGTATAACGAAAAGCACCAAGAAATCGTCATGCCATACGAAGTTGTCGTATTGAACGACTATCCTGCACGCTATGAAAATCTGACTGCAGAACTACAACCTCTGTTTGAGAATGGAGCAAAGGGTGGCATCTACTTTATTGTGATGCACAACTCTGATGCTCCGAATTTAAAAGAGGATGCAGTAGACATTCTCACCAGTGAAACTGTAACAAATATTAGTTTACAGACTCGCAGTGGAATTCGAAACAACCTGATGGTAAGCCACACTCCTATCGCCGAGCATCCTGCACTGGCAGATGCATTTCGTGTTGATTTCAACAAACGTATCAACGAAAAGGGTACACGACAGGTGCTAAAGGCAGACTATGCCTCTATATCTCATAGCGAATATACGGATGTAACATCAGAAATCAGCATAACCGTAGGACTCGACACAGAAGACAAACATCCTGTTACCTTGCGATTCAACTCTGGTGACTATATCCATGGATTCATTCTTGGACAGTCAGGTTCTGGTAAGTCTGTCTTACTGAACAACATCATCAGTGCCGCCATACTGAAATATGCACCAGAAGACTTGATGCTCTACTTGATGGACTTCAAGGGAGTAGAATTCAACCGCTATCGTGGTGTAAAGCATGTAAAGGCGTTACTGGTTGACAATTCTGACCCTCAGATGACTTTAGAAGTTCTACGAGAGTTGCAGGAAGAGAACAAAAGACGTGTAAAACTATGGCGAGACAATGCAGTCAACAACATCGATGGTTACAACAAGAAAAATCCGACATCCAGGCTTCCACAGATTCTATTTGTGGCAGACGAATGCCAAGTGATGTTTGCCAAGCCAACATCCAATTCCTATGGAATGGCTATCCAAAGAGAAATCTCCGAGATTCTCAATGTCATCGCCACACAAGGACGTAGCCAAGGTATCCACATGCTTCTTGCGACCCAACAACTCGACGAGACAGATATATCTGGACAAATATTGAAGAACCTCACAGAATGTTTCTTGCTGATGAGTGCAGCATCCGACTCAAACAAACTTGTCCCTGACAGTGATAAGCTAACCAACAAGCAACCAACAGGTCAAGCCTGCTATTACCACAAGCGTGAGTTGCAGAGCAAGGTACAAACCTTCTATGCCACAGACGAAGAACTCGCCGATGCCATAGAGAAAGCTCGCGAGAAATCAACTACCAAGCAAAGCAATGGAGAGGCTTATTTCAGTGGTTCTTCTATCTATCACCTGCAAACAGAAGATTTGCAGTCTGCCAAGACACAGAGTTATGGCGCACCAGTTGCAACCATAGGTCGCAGCATCGGTCTCAACCAGCAAAGCACAGCTATCACACTGACACAAGACTTCAGCGAGAACATCATTGTTTGGGGTGCAAATCGCCAGGAGCAAGCCACCGCTACAGCCATCAATGCGCTCGTATCCCTCATGGCATATTATGAGCAGTCCAGCACACCTTGCAATTTCATCGTATTAGATTGCACCAACAATCCCATGTCACAATGCAAGCCATTGCTGGCAGAACTCGAAAAGCGAGCATATTGCAAGATAATCCAGCAGTCGGAAGGAGGCAAGTATCTGAAAATGATAGCAGACGACATCTACCACGACACGGCACCCAATTTGATTCTCACCATTCTTGGACAAGATCGTTTCAGTGAAATGAAGAGAAACAGTTTGCTGGTGGAAGAAAAGAAAGCCACGGAGATTAAACCGGCTGTAGGCGGTTTGGAAATGCTTTCTTTCGACCCATTACCTGATTTGGGAGCAAACAACATAACTGATGGAAGCAAGGTCAAGAAATACCAAGAGGCACTGAAGTACATCTTAGACGAAGGACCGAAGCATCATGTTCACGTGTTGATGCAAGTAGACAAGCCAGGCAACATTCTCTTCGATGAGTTCGGAAAAGAGGCAATGGGATTGTTCAAACATAGAGTTATCCTAAAGAGTGAAAACAAGCATCTGGCACCACTCCGCTTCGGGGAAGACATCGACGTACAGTCATTGAGCGATGACAATGAGCACTTACGTGCCTACTATTATCCAGATGGCGAACAACCGATGCTCTTCACACCATTCCTCTTACCTGACGCACAGTATCTATTCAATGCAATATTAATCAATTAAAATACAAGAAATTATGGCAAATGACAGTTCTATGCTCAACATTGACATGGTTGACCAATTCGGTAAGAACATCGCCAACGTGAGCGCACAAACATTAGAGATTTTCTCCCGACTGGGGCAGCAGCTCCAAACGGTAAACAGTGTATGGAATGATGACAACTATGACAACTTCCAAGACAACTTCGAACACAACATCATGAAGAAAATCCAGGAAGTATCTGCCGAGATGGAATTATTTTCCGACTACATCAAAAAGCAATGTGAGATACAGCGAATGTATAAGGCGAACAAATATCGTTAACCATACAAATAAGACAAGACATGTTTTGGTTTTTAATAGGTTTCATTATAATCATTCTTGGAGGCTTTATCATTATTAGTCTCCTCCAAATTGTCTTTATGATTATAGGCTGGATTATCCAAGCCATATTTAGCCTCTTCGAATAAAGGCTAGAAGTCTTTGAAACAAGCATCAGAAGTCGGTCGAAGAAGCAATATATGTCGTAGAAAATATAGACAGGGCGGACGCATCAAAATGCGTTCGCCCTGATTCAGTTAACATCTACCGATATTAGCTATCTTCCTTATATCAATTCTCCAAGTATCTTTCCACATCCGCCTGAATCTTCTGGAATTCGGGAGAGAACTGGTAGAAGGTGTTCTTCTTCATCATCATCTTCACCTTGCCCAGACTGTTCTCATAGCATGCCATCTCGGTGCGGGCCTGCTCGGAATGGAGGGCACGGTCGCGGATTTCATTCTCCCTATCGTTGCGCAAAGCATCGCAGACGCTCTGGACGATAGGACTAACTACCAGGTCGAAGAGATGATGACCCTGTATATATAAATAGGTATTGCTCTCGTTTACACCCAGATTGTTGAGGTAAAGAGCCATTTCATCCAACTCATCCTTAAACTTCTTGAAGCGGCGCTCCAGCTGGAACAGCTTTGCCCGCACCTTCTTTCCCAAATAATCTATCGCCCATTTAGGATCCTGGATTCGGACAGAAGGCAGCATGATGACCTTATCAAACTCCGCCATATCAAAATGCATCGACATCTTGCGATGACGCACATAGAACAGCATGTGCCATAAGAAGAGGGGCCAGATGGTACGGGAATAGGACTCAAGAAAACGCTCGAAATCGAAGATGCGACGGTCGTTGAGCGTCACCATCACACAGGTTTCGTGCAATCCTCTGGCATAACATTGGAAGTTTTCAATGGCATAGGCATAGGTATGGAAGATGTAAGGATTCTCCAACATCTGCTGGGAAGACTCGGTTGAGCCCTGACGCAGATAATCGTAATCGGCATCTACACAGGCTATCATATCCCTACCTACTCCCTTCAGCATACTGGAGATAGCAGCCTTCTTGCCTCGGTCTAAATGCTGGTTACGGGTAGGCAGCATGATATCAAAATAGCGTTTTTCATTCTCAAACTTTCCCAGTACAGAACGCCAGAAGAAGACATCATCATAGCTCTCGACGTAAGCCACAATCTTGCGCCGAGCCTTCTTCGAAGTCATCCTGTTGGCTGCCTCGAAGAACTGGGAATTGATATTATCAGTTAAACGTTTAGCCATAATACTTCTTTTTCACTTATATCGTGATGTCGCTCACATCCGTCACCCTATCGGTCCATCCATCCATGACCACAGCAGGACTGTGGGTGGTCATGATGATCTGGATATTCGGATTAAGCTGCAGTACCAGACCGATGAGCTGCTTCTGCCATTCGAAATGAAGGCTGATTTCCGGCTCATCCATAAAGAGGACGTATGACTGGTTGTCCTCCACCAGCACGGTGAGGAGGATGGCAAGAATCTGCTTCTCACCAGCCGAGAGCTGATAAGGCGAGAGCTGCTCACCTATCTGGTTGAAGCGGATTTCATTGGCTGTACGAATGATGGTCTTGCCGGTATCCTTGAAAAGATTATCTACCATATCCTGGAACATCTTCTTCGGTTCACTCAGTTTCTGAGCCTTGAAGGCTGCATCCGGTTCGCCACTCTGCAAGACGGCGATGATGCGGTTGCCGATGTTCACCTGGTAATCCAGATACTTGCGCTGCAGCTGGAAGAGCTGCCAGTCGAGTTCGGTAACCAGGGTAAGGTCTATCTTGTTGATCATCTCGGCATTCATCAATGGTCTATCTACCGAGCGGATTACATCATATCTAATCCACTTTGCCTCCTCCGGCTCCACCTTCAGATGCACACCTTTGATCATGTGACTAGGAAATTCACCGCCAGCCGCCAGACCCTTTATCACCTTATTCAATATAGTACTCTTGCCCACGCCGTTTACACCACTCAGGATATTGACACGGCGGTCGAGGTTCCAAAGAATATGTTTGGTACCGCTCCAGAGAGATTCAATCTCTATCTGTTTGATATAATCAGCATATTTCTGCATAAGAATAATCTCCTATCTTTAATAGTCAAGAACGGATAAAGACTATTGTCTTAACTTCTTAACTCCTTTAAGTTTCAAAAAATATACCGCAAATATAGCAAAATTCCTCGAATTTTTGTACCTTTGCACTCGATTTTATTCAAAAATAGGAAGATTTAAATAGAAATAAGGAAAAAATGGATAACAAACGACCTCTTATCGCCCACCTGTGCCTCTTCTGTTCCGGCGCATTCTGGGGACTGATGGCTCCCGTAGGCAAGGATGCCATGCTTCACGGCATCGACGGCATCGACCTGGTGAGCTTCCGAGTATTGGGTGGTGCCATTCTCTTCTGGCTCACCTCGCTCTTCACCAAGAAAGAGCATGTTCCAGTAAAAGACATCTTCAAGTTTGCTGCTGCCGGACTCTTCGCCCTCGTGTTCAACCAGTGTTCTTACACCATCGGTCTGAACATGACTTCGCCTAGCAATTCCAGTATCATGACCACTTCGATGCCTATCTTCGCCATGGTTCTCTCCTTCCTGATATTGAAGGAGCCTATCACCTGGAAGAAGGCGCTCGGTGTACTGATGGGATGTGCTGGTGCCGTCATCATCATCATGACAAGTGCTACGGCTGGCAATGCCAAGGTGGGAAACATCTGGGGCGACCTGCTCTGTATGTCGGCTCAGCTTTCCTTCGCCCTCTACCTGTCGCTCTTCAAGAACCTGCTGTCCAAGTATTCGCTCTTCACCATCAACAAGTGGATGTTCCTCTGGGCAACGGTCTTGATATGGCCTTTCACCATCAGTCATGTGATGAGCATCGACTTTGCCCAGGTTCCGATGAGCACCTGGTGGGAAACGGGCTACGTGGTTCTCTTCGGCACTTATCTGGGCTATATCTGCATGATGATTGGTCAAAAGACCCTGCGCCCTACCGTAGTTTCGGTATATAACTATGTGCAGCCGCTGGTATCGGTCACCGTGAGTGTCATCGTGGGGCTCGCCGTATTCAAGGGTATGCAGGCAATAGCCGCCATCCTCGTGTTCTCAGGTGTATGGCTCGTGGTAAAAAGCAAGTCAAAAAATGATATCGACAAGCACGACCACAGTCTGGCTTACGAGAAAAGACATGCTTAAAAGATATAATGTCGATTTATAAAACTGAAACTGTCCCCATCTGAGATAACAGATGAGGACAGTTTTTTATATAAAAAAAGAAGATCAGCAACCGAAATAAACCATCAGTCCACCCAAAACGATATAAAGCAGGGCGTATGGGATGGCCGAACGGAGAATCTCTCCATCCTTCCCCTCCATATCGCAGGCTGCAGTAGCGATGGCGATACTCTGCGGACTGATCATCTTGCCACCCGTGGCTCCCGTGGTATTGGCAGCAACCAGCCAGTTCTCCTGACCGCCCTCCATACCAAAGAATGTGCTCTGTCCCGTCATGCCCAACTGATTGGCAACATGAGCCTGGAGCTTGGCAAAAAGGATATTCGAAGAGGTATCAGAACCCGTTACGAAGGTTCCGATGGCACCAATCATCGGCGCTACCAGAGGATAGTAATCGCCCGTCACTGCCACCAGTCCGGAGGCGATGGCAGTAATCATTCCCGAATAGTTCATCACACTTGCCAGGGCTATCAGCGAACAGATGGTCACCACCGTCTTGCGCAGATTCACCGTGGTACGGGCAAGAATCACCATTAATCTCTTGAGGCTCAATCCCTGTATCAATCCACCAATCGTAGCACCCAGGAAGAGCATCAGACCCGCATTGGAAATCCAGCCAAACTTAAAGGTGCTGTCGAGCACAGGCAGATGAACCGTACTCACCAGATGACTCTTGAGGAAAGCATTGACCGGAGGACAGAGTGCTCCGGAAACCAGGATGAATATCAATATAAAAAGGTAAACGCTCCATGCCTTCAGGCTCTCGGCAAGCGTAAAGGTTTCCTTATCCTGCACCTTGCTCTTTCTGGCAAATACCTTGGCGTATGCGATGATGGCGATAATGGCTGCCAGCGAACCGATGATGGCTGGAGTCTCCGAACCGAGATAATAGCCGCAGACAAACTGCACTACCACGGAAATCACTCCCACCCAGAGGGCGATGATGAGATTCTTGATAAGATTGTGCTTATCGGTAAGCGTCAGGATGATGAAAGGCAGGATGATAAAGAGAGGTGCCAACTGGATAATGGCGAAGGCCGAAGTCTCGCAAATCTGTGCCGCCGAAGCCGATCCGCTTTCCGCCACCTCGTTACAGAGCGTAGTAACCGGTACCCCCACGGCACCAAATCCCGTAGCCACGGTATTACCGATTAAGGAAACCAGAGCCGAGAACATCGGTTTGAAGCCGAGTCCGATGAGGATGGCAGCAGGTATCGCCACCGCCGTTCCGAAGCCCGCCATACCTTCGAGCAGTCCGCCGAATCCCCATACAAGGAGCAGCACGAGCAGTCCCTTATCATCGGTAATCGATGTAAACTGCCTTTTGATCACCTCTATCTGCTTGCTTTCCACGAGGATATTATAGCTGTAGATAGCCATCAGGATGATGATGAGAATCGGGAATACCGCCTTCAGGATGCCTTCCACCACCGCCCATCCCGTCAGGGCGATCACGCTATCCTCCGCATGTTCCGGGGCTATCATGCCTAGCGGCGAAGCTGCGAAGAGAGCGAGCAACATGGTAACTACGAGCGTCAGTAAGGCGCTTTTATGACCTGCCATCTTGAAGCCGAGCATCAGGATGAACAGCAACACGATGGGAATAATAGAAACTACAGATGCCATAAGCCATTCAGTTTTTTAATGTTTTCGATTGCTAAATATTATGTTTATGACTGCAAAAATAACATTTTTCTTTGAAAAAAGAAAGCATTTTTTGAAAAAATCTCTTCTTAGATGTCCGATTTTTCAATTTCATACGTCTATAGAATGTAAAGGTTATGAGAACAGAAGAATTCAACCATATCATCCTACCGATGCGCAGCAACTTGAAAGCGTATGCGCTAAGGTTGACTGAGAGTGACGACAATGCCGAAGACCTCGTGCAGGAAGTCATGCTCAGGCTGTGGGACATGCGCCAGAACATCAAGGCAGAAGATAACCTCAAGGCACTAGCCATCACCATCATGCGCAACAAGTTTTATGACCAGTGCAGGCATGAGGAGCGGAACTTCACCACCGACAGGGTTATGGAAGTATCCATAGAAGACCGGCGGGCAGAGCAACGGGACGAGGTAAATCTCATCAAACAGATAGTGGCACAGCTTCCGCCCTTGCAGCAGCAGATATTCCGCATGAAGGAGATAGAAGGCTATACTGCCGATGAAATCATGCAGATAACGGGATGTACTGCCGATAATCTCCGAAAGAATCTCTCCAGAGCCCGACTCAAAATCAGAGAGACCTATATGAACATCGTGAAACAGAACAAAATAAAGAAGGAGGAAAAGTTATGAATGATGAAATAAAAAGAATACAGAACTTGCTCGACAAGTATATGGATGGTGCCACATCCAATGAGGAAGAGGCAACGCTCAGAATATATTTCGAAGAGCATGGCAATGATATTCCGGAAGAATGGGAATCCTACCGCGCCCTCTTCGGCTATATCGGATTCGAACAGATGAATCTTTCTCAAATTCTAAAAGAAGAAGAAGAGAAGGAGATAGATAAGAAGGAAGCTTCTCGCAGCAGATGGCTCAAATATTTCGGCACATCTGTGGCAGCCGCCGCTATCATCGCATTCCTGATTGTGGGCATCCAGAAGATAGCCCAGCCTCAGCCTGAATGTTATGCGGTTATCGATGGAAAGGTTTATACCGACCAGGAGTTCGTTCATAACGAAGCCCTGGATGCCCTGGAAGATGTTTCGGCAGATTCCGAAGATCCATTCAGTGCCTTGGATATGATGAAACAATAAATTCATCTTTTAGATGAAACAATCAATCAAACTATAAAGTATAATATATATAATAAGGTATAGAATATGAAACGATGCAACTTGATAAAACGCTTCTTCATCGGACTGCTTCTTATCGTGGTAGCCTCGATTTCGGCTAATGCCCAGGAGGGGCTGTACATAAAAAGTATATTCCAACGCTTCGGGCACGCAAAGGGATGCAAGATGGTTACGATGCAGAATACGCAACTCAAAGGTTACAGGCTCAAGATATACAAGAGCCTGGTATATAAGTACCATGCCACGGAAATAGCCCACTATCTGAAGTCCGACCGCAAAGCTGCGAAAAAGATCAGAGAGGTGGTGGAAAATGGCAAGATGGTGAGCGGCTATTACATGATGACACCCTTGAGCAATGGCGACAACCGCTTCATCCTCTTCAGTAACCCGAGTAAAAGCAAGGGAACCGTGATTTATATAGAAGGCGATCTGTCGCCCGAAGATATCATGAAACTCTGCTATTCCAGAAGATAGAAACAGCATTTTCCTTCTGGAATCTTCTCAATAAGAATAAGAAACAACATAAAATATAGTATTATGAATATCAAAAACGTAATGATGATGGCTGCCATGATGCCAGCCTTCGCCCTTGCTGAAACCAACAGCAACAGTGCACCAGCCTCGGTAGAGGCTAACGACACCACAATCAGAGTGAACGACCAGAACATCGTCATCAAGCAGGATGGTGAACAGACTTCTGTGAAGATATATAAGATGAACGGCAACGAGATGACCAAGATTTCCGAAACCCAATTCGTAGATGGTCAGGAAGTAGAAAAGGTATTTGTCACCTCACCATTCATCCCTCAGACCTTGAGAAAGCACAAGCGCAGTCTGGAGAGTCATTATCCAACCTTCTTCTTCGGCTGCAGCCAGTTGCCAGGCAGCAGGGGAAGCATGGGAGGCAACAACGAGATGCACAGTCGCGACTCCAAGTCGTGGGAATGGGGCATCACCCTCACCAGTCTCTGCTTCCGCCTTTCCAACGAAATGGCGCTCACCTCCTCTCTCTCCATCGGACAGGTACACCACCATTTCAAGGACAATTATGTATTAAGCACCCAAAACGGGGTATCGGCAATGACTCCGATAGAAGGCGAGACGCTGAAGAAAAGCTATATCAGCTACAATGTGCTCCGCCTGCCTATCATGCTGGAGTGGCAGAAGCGCATAGGATGCCATGATGCTTTCCTGGCGCTAGGTCCATCGGTAGAGTACCGCTGGCACGAGCATTCCCGCTACTTCATAGGCAAGCACAAGCATACCGAAACAGGCGATATCAACCTCAACCCTATCGGCTTGAACCTCGAGGCCCGTGCCGGCTACTCAGGAGTGATGCTCTACGCCCGTGCCGGAATAACCCCGCTGCTCAACAAGACCAAGGCTCCCGAGTGCTACCCGATGACCATCGGCTTAGGATTTAGACTGTAATTTCTCTCAAAAAAGTGGCGATAAGTGTGCGAAATCTCATAAAAAAACATAGATTTCGCACACCTATCGCCACTTTTTGCTGTTTACCAGCCAAACTCGGAAGTGAAACACAGCCAAATTAGGTAACAAATCACAGCCAAATTAGGTAACGAAATTCGCAAATCACAGCCAAATTGGGTAACAAATCACGGCCAAATTAGGTAATTTTGCCCATTTTTCTGCTAAAAAATGCCCGAATACCACAAACGTGGTAGCAGGAATACTACTCATATGCTATTTCAGAATCCAGGAAATCGCCGTACCTTTGCAGCGTCAATCAGAACAAACAGTCTGATGCCAATCATGACTGGATAACTGGGCGACAATTTATATAAATGAATAAGATTGAATATTAACGTAAAATTAAAGAAAGGACATAGATTATGAGTACAGAAAAGAAACTTCGCTTTGAGACACTTCAGTTGCATGTAGGTCAGGAAAATCCAGATCCAGCTACCGACGCTCGTGCGGTGCCTATCTACCAGACCACAAGTTACGTGTTCCGCAACTCTCAGCACGCTGCCGATAGATTCGGACTCCGTGACGCAGGTAATATCTATGGTCGCTTGACCAACTCTACTCAGGGTGTATTCGAAGACCGTGTAGCTGCCCTCGAGGGTGGTGTAGCAGGTTTGGCTGTCGCTTCTGGTGCTGCCGCTGTTACCTACGCTCTGCAGAACATTCTTCAGAATGGCGACCACATCGTAGCTGCCGACAACATCTACGGTGGTACTTATAACCTCATCACTCATACATTATCCACACAGGGTGTAAGCTACACCATCGTGGATCCTCGCAACTTCGAGCAGGTAGAGGCTGCCATCCAGGACAATACCAAGGCACTCTATGCAGAGACCTTCGGAAATCCTAACTCAGATGTAACCGATATCGATAAGTTGGCAGAGATTGCTCATCGCCACAACATCCCATTGATTATCGATAACACCTTCGGCACCCCATACCTCATCCGCCCTATCGAGCACGGAGCAGATATCGTGGTTCACTCTGCAACCAAGTTCATCGGCGGTCACGGTTCATCTCTCGGTGGTGTCATCGTAGATGGCGGTAAGTTCGACTGGAAGGCAAATGCCGACAAGTTCCCTACTCTCGCCAAGCCAGACCCATCTTATCATGGTGCCGTATTCGCAGATGTAGCCGGAGCAGCAGCCTTCGTAACCAGAATCCGTGCGGTCATCCTTCGTGATACCGGTGCAACCATCTCTCCATTCAACGCCTGGATTCTTCTTCAGGGCTTGGAGACATTGAGCCTCCGTGTAGAGCGTCACGTTCAGAATGCATTGAAGGTGGTAGAGTATCTGGAGAACAATCCTAAGGTGGCTAAGGTTAATCACCCAGCCGTTCCTTCTCATCCAGACCACGAGCTTTACAAGAAGCTCTTCCCTAACGGCGGTGGTTCTATCTTCACCTTCGATATCAAGGGCGGCGAGAAAGAGGCATGGGAGTTCATCGACCACCTGCGCATCTTCTCTTTGCTGGCTAACGTAGCCGACGTGAAGTCACTGGTTATCCACCCAGCAACAACCACCCACTCTCAGTTGAGCCCAGAGGAATTGGAGGAGCAGCACATCTATCCTTCTACCGTTCGTCTGAGCATCGGTATCGAGAACATCGACGACCTGATTGAGGCACTCGATGAGGCATTTACGTATGTGAAGTAATTTCAGTGTTGAATGTTAAATGTTGAATTGCCTGACGGACAATAACGGCATTCAACATTCAACACTCAACATTAAAATTCAACATTCAACACTCAACACTTAACATTAAAAAAATCATTATGGCAAAGATATATAAGCAGATTACTGATTTAATCGGTAAGACCCCATTGGTAGAATTGGGTAAGTATTCAGCATCCAAGGGTTTGGAGACTCCTGTGATTGCTAAGGTAGAATTCTTCAATCCTGGCGGAAGCGTAAAGGATCGTATCGCACTTGCGATGATCGAAGACGCTGAGCAGAAGGGCATCCTGAAACCAGGTGCCACCATCATCGAACCAACCAGCGGTAACACGGGTGTAGGCCTGGCTCTGGTATCAGCCGTAAAGGGCTACCACCTCATCCTCACCATGCCTGAGACCATGAGTGTGGAGCGCAGAAACCTGGTGAAGGCTTACGGCGCAGAAGTGAGACTGACCAGCGGTAAAGACGGAATGCCTGGCGCCATCAAGGCTGCCGAGGAGCTCCGCGATTCCATCCCGGGTTCCGTGATTCTGGGACAGTTTACCAACCCAGCCAATCCTGCCAAGCACTATGCCACAACCGGACCAGAAATCTGGGCAGATACCGATGGCGAGATTGATATCTTCGTAGCCGGTGTAGGAACAGGTGGAACCATTTCGGGTATCGCCAAGTACCTAAAAGAGCAGAATCCAAACGTGAAGGTGATTGCCGTAGAACCTGCCACATCGCCTGTATTGAACGGCGGACAGAGCGGTCCTCACAAGATTCAGGGCATCGGTGCCGGTTTCATTCCAGAGACCTACTCTTCAGAATTCATCGATGAGGTATTAGATATTCAGAACGATGATGCTATCAAGGCAGGTCGTGACCTGGCTCAGACCGAGGGCCTCTTGGTAGGAATCTCATCAGGTGCTGCCGCCTTTGCAGCCACCGAGATTGCGAAGCGTCCTGAGAACAAGGGCAAGAAGATTGTAGCCCTCTTGCCAGATACTGGCGAGCGTTATTTAAGCACTGTACTCTACGCTTTCGAGGAGTATCCATTGTAATTCACAATCGGATATTTTCTGATGAAAGCAAAATCTATCATAATTTCCCCAACCTGCTTTTCCATAGCAGGTTGGGGATTTTCATTTTTCGGAACTTCATATATATTTGCAAATGCGATAGCACCGCCCTAACTACCTATTTTTATATAGTTAGGGCGGTGCTATCACTAAAATTCGAGACCATTTACCGCAAAAACACAAAGTAAACTACCGTTAAAATACAAAGTAAAACGCCGCAAAAATATAAAGTAACTGTAGAAAACACGATTTACGATAAAGCCATATCAATGGAAGACGGAGTAAAGGTTATACCTTTGGCTACATTAAAAGACTAAGAAAAAGCTAAATTTTCAATAGAAAACTAAGAAAAAGTTTGTTTCCTATCGAAAATTTGACTATCTTTGCGCCCAAATGAGAAATATTCTAATTACATTAGGCAATATTCCAGTAACATCTTCGGTCATTGCTTCACTATATCCAGATGTAAAGACCAAGTTTGCAAAAGTTGCACAGCTGGAAAAGGCGGGTGAAATCATCCGCCTCAGGCGAAATCTGTTCGTTGTAAATCCACAAGAAACGGGACAACCACTCTCTTCCGGACTTATCGCCAACCATCTGTTGTCTCCATCTTATGTGTCTATGCAGACAGCATTAAGATATTATGGTTTAATACCCGAAGCTGTATATACAGTTCAATCCATGACCTTTAAGACAGCAAAGGAATACAATACACCCATAGGCAACTTTTACTATCATCATATTCCAAGGGCCACCTATCCTATAGGAATTACGCAGATAAAGGAAGGAAACAATGTCTATATAATGGCTACTCCAGAAAAGGCATTATGTGATTTGATAGCCAACCTGCCAGGTATCAAACTGAGATACAAGAAGGAAGCATTAGAGTTTCTGGAAGAAAATCTAAGATTTGATATGGACAGATTCTACCAGCTCAATCCCAAGATATTCGAAGATTATGCAAATATAGGAAAAAAGGCAACATCCATACGCACAATATTAAAACTCTTACATCATGAATGAGATATACCAAAATATGTTATCAGCTTATGATCTTTCTACAGATCAGTCTAAAAGAAATGCTACTTTTGAGGTAAACCAGCAAATAATTCTTGCCGGTTTGTACCAAGGCGGTTTCTTCGAAAAAGCAGCTTTTTATGGTGGAACCTGCCTACGCATTTTCCATGGTTTAAATCGCTTCAGTGAAGATATGGATTTCTCTTTATTGAACAAAGATGAAAGTTTTGACTTCTCCCAATACTTCCAACCAATTATCGACGAATTTGATGCCATCGGGAGAAGAGTGGACATACAGAAGAAGGACAAGAAGAATTTTGGAAAAGTAGAATCAGCTTTTTTAAAAGATACCACCGACGTTTATGACATTTCATTTCAAACAGAAAAGTCCATCAAAATCAAAATTGAAGTAGATACCAATCCTCCTCTCCATTTTTCTACGGAGCAAAAACTTCTGATAGAGCCTCGTTCTTTCATGACAAGATGCTTTACCCTTCCCGACTTATTTGCCGGCAAAATGCACGCATTAGTTTATCGAGCATGGAAAAACCGGGTAAAAGGACGCGATTGGTATGATTTCGAATGGTACATCCGGAATAGAATTCCTTTAGATTTCAAACATCTACAGGAAAGAATCAAAGAATTTAACGGATGCGAGAAATCAAAAGAAGAATTCATTGCCGACTTGGAGCAAAGATTGAGATCAGCAGACATCAAACAGGTAAAAGTAGATGTGATGCCGTTTATAAAGAATCCAAAAGATATGACTATCTGGTCCAACGAATACTTTCTGCAATTGGCGAAAATGATAAACATAGAATAGCTAAGGTAGCTTCCATTCCTATCTCATGGGGACAATTTCACTTTTGAAAACGGACATTAAAAGGGGTGGGCTTCCACATTTCACAAGAGAAAAGAGAGTGAATTTGCGACAACCAGTTCCTACATAAAATAAGGTATAAGCTCGGGGAGGAATGAGTTTGAACCAATCGTCAAAGTTTAAAGAATACTAAAAGTTTCGTTTCCGCTTGAAAATTTCTTTTAAAATGCCTATATTTGCAATGCCGTTAGTAATGGCGGCAGACATAAAGAGGTAGCAACTACGCTTAGTTCGGACTGAGAATCTGGACAGTTCGCAGTACACAAGAATGACAGTTCCAGTTGTTTGCCCCAATATGTATACTCATATCCATCCCGCTTCTGTGGGATGGGTATCTCTATTTTGTTAATTTTGCAACCGAATTATCAACCCAGTCTGAGTAACATGGATTCATATTCTGGAATCATCATAGAAGAAAGCAGAAGGTCTGAGCAATTTTCAGACTTTACGCCCATACCTTGCAAAGGTTTCAACATTCTTTGCAAGGCAAAGCGCTATGGCAGATGGTGGGTGCTCAAAGGATTGAAGGAGCCATATCGCCAAGACGGAAACTACAAGAACCTGCTGCACAAAGAGTTCGATATCCTCATATCCCTGCAGCATCCCAACATCGTATCAGCCTACAGCATGGAAGAAATACCGGAAATGGGTACCTGTATCGTAATGGAATGGATAGATGGTATCACGCTGGAACACTGGAGCGGTAGGAAGACTGAGGGAGAAGCTATTTTCCTCCAGCTACTTGATGCCGTACACTACATCCATGCCAAGCAGATAGTACACAGAGACCTTAAGCCTTCCAATATCATGATTACCCATAACGGCAATCATGTAAAACTCATCGATTTCGGACTTTCAGATACCGACGACTTTGCCATCCTCAAACAGCCTGCCGGCACCCCGGGCTACATCTCTCCAGAACAAATTGTATCCCAACAGGCAGACATCCGCAACGACATCTTCAGTATCGGTTGTATCCTGGAAAAGATACTTCCCGGCAAACCCTATACAGCTATCATCAAGCGATGCAAGGCACCCATAACCCAGCGATATGCCAATATTGACGAACTCAAAGCCGATTTCATGGCTCGCAGAAACAGCCATTCATCCGGTATCAAGCGTATCGCAATCGCAACTTTGGTCTGTATCATCTTATTAGGTTTCATCAGTTACCCATTACTGCATCAGCCGGAGAGGAGCATAAACACTACCCCTGAACATACCGAAGCCAAGAAGGATACATCCATCCGCCAGCAAACCAAGAAGCCTGCCCCACTTTCCAATAGCCAGAAATCCCTGCAGCCAACAGCTACCGAGCCATCTTCTGCATCCCATTTACAAAGCGCCGAACTCATATCCAAGGGAAAGAAGACTATCGACAAGATGTGGAAGGAATCCGGCATAGACACCATCCGGTCTGTTGTGAAAAAGAGCGAGGCATACTTTCAGTTTGTAAATAAGAGTAATGAATTCATCACAACGACTTATCCACAGACATTCTCTAAGGACATAGACGGCAAGAAGGCAGATATCATCTATGAACTGTCCTCTTATACCACTGAGAGATATGTGAAGCCAACCCTGTCGAGTTTTCAATCTTCCAAATAATGCTCCACGATGATGCCATTCTTCTTACCTATGGCATAAGTGACCGGCTCCCTATCTCCATGTTTCCAGCCATGAAGATAAGCAGGTTCATGGTTGATGAAATGACGGCACTCAAAAGTATCATCTTTCGCCAATCTGGTATTTTCTGATGATACCACCTTGAAACCTCCGTTTCCCTGATACCTGATGATGCAGGTTCTGTCGGGCAGCCAGGAAAGTTTGAGCATCTGTCCCTCATAAAGATCATCGCATGAGATTTCCTTGCCGATAACCATCTGGCTCTGCCGTTCTCCCGTTCCTTGCGACAATCCAAACTCCTCAAAGTCCGCATAACCGAGAAAATTAGCCAGCACATTCTTGGTAAACTTACTGGCAGAAACCCCTTCGCTCACGTATCCCCAGAATCGTCGCAGCGTAGAGGCACTCACCCTTTGCTGGGTACGTTCCTCCACCTTTTCGCTCAACCAAGCGAAGTCGCGGGGCACAACCATCTTGCGCCCCACCATTTTTTCTATCATTTCACGTAATATCTGTTCCATGCTGCAAAGATACTGAAACAAATCCAGCCAACACACAAAAGCAGCGACATTTTCGCTAAAACCATCCCATATTTTGAACTTGGAACGGAATGGAACGCTGAAAAAGCAGAAAAAACACCTATTTTTGCAAAAAAATCAGCTCACAATGAACAACTTTAGAAAAAAAATGGTATATTTGCAGTGCTGTTCTAAACAAGCAGCAGACATGTTAAGGAAACAACCATGCTTGGTTCGTACTGAGAATCTGGACAATTCATTGTACACAAGAACGAAGACAGAAGTTGTTCACCCAATCGTGTATTATTGTATCCATTCCGCTTCGGCGGGATGGGTATCAACATATACCCATTGGTGTGAGCTGATTTTCATTCTTTGTGTACAGGTAGTCCAGAACCTTCAGAACAGAATGAAATTGGTTCGCACCTTTTTTGTGCCTAAAAATGAAATAACAAACAAGTAAATAATAAACATCATGGAAGGAACTAACATTTATATATCCGATACTGATGATCAGATAATGCTGAAAGTATTATCTAGTATAAGCAGTATTATCTTCAATGAAAAAAAATACGAGGATATCCTATTGAAAAGTTACCAGGAAATGGAAGAGCAATGTAATTGGGAGTATCCTGACGGTCCAACAGATAATGGATGTGCCGTTAAATATATTGATGCCCCACAAAATTACCAAGACTATAGTATCTTAGGATTTGACTTACCTACACTTATACGAACAGACCAGGATAAGCCTATATCAAATATTGTCATGGTAGTAAGCCAAGACCCAAGACGCACTGAACGGTATAAAGGAAAGCTGTCTTTGTCATCTTCTTTTGGCTTTCATGACAAAAGCTATCGTACCAATACTCGCAAGGGATTTATGACACCAGTCATATTTCAGGCTCTTGAAACAGCTCCTGGAACTGCGATTTATATGACAGATTACAACAAACTGTTTACAACAGACAAGAGAGGCATTCTAAAGACTGACACTCGAAAATATCAAGAAATTCTCCAGAAAGAGATAGAATTGGTAAAGCCAAGTTGCATCATTTCTCACGGAAGAACTGCTAACGCAATTCTAAGCAAAATAGTGGGTTCTATAAACTGTGAACTCCATTATGTTCCTTACATAGGGAATTCCTACATGAAAAAAGAGAATCGTGAAAAGGCTATAACTGATTTTGTCCATGCATTCCAGAATAAGAACAACAAATAATTCACAAGAATATGAAAAAGATTTCTTTTATCATCATGCTCTTCTTTGCAATAGCATCGGGAGCCATAGCACAAAATGGAATTGATAGTAACAAGATATTCACGAAAGATGAATTGACAGAATTGCCACAATTCCATGGCGGAGGAGATGCTCTCAATAAATACCTACTTAACAATTTGAAGTATCCCGTTGTAGCAGAAGAAAATGGAATACAGGGACTTGTTAACGTAAGTTTCATTGTAAGAAGAGATGGTACAATTACTGACATAAAAGCTGTAGGGGCAGTAGATCCATCTCTTGCGAAAGAAGCAGTACGACTCGTCAAAGCCATGCCAAGATGGGAGCCTGGGAAAGCCAATGGTTTGGCTGTAAATGCAGGACGTACTATTCCTATTGTTTTCCGCATACAATAGTTTTTTAAAACTATTCCCATATGATACTTACATCCGCCCCATTTTGATGGGATGTTGATGATAATGAATTACTTTTAAAAACAATATTATTAATTTTAAATACCATTAATTATGAAAAAAATTTCTGTTTTTTTGGCATTCATGCTGACATTTCTATTCTCTGCATGTTCTTCTTCTATGTTCGACAAACTGGTAGAGGCATACGAAAGTTCGACCAAAGAACTCGCTTCTGCATCCAGCAACGACGACTGTGACAGAATACATGACGAACTGATGGAAAAGTTGTATAAGATTTCACAGGACTATCCTGATTGGGAAGAGATCATCCAAAAAGAGGGTGAAGACAGCGAAAATGTCAAAAAGGTCACCAAGGCATACAAAGCTTGGAACAATACCCTAGAAAGTGCCACCACCGACAACCATTACATGTTTATGACATACTGCAACATCCCTAATGCCATCGAGCAAATTACCGGAAAGGGAGCATCGAAGAAGACCGAGGAGACCAAAGAAAGCGAAGACACCTCTAACGACCTCTCTTCGTCATCTTCAGATACCAACATCGACGAGATGCTCGACTCCTACGAGGAATATGTCAACAAACTCTCAGACTTCTATGCTAAGTTGAAAGACATGGAACCAGGTTCTGAGGAGTATATGTCTACTCTCGGCGAAGCACAGGAGTTGGAAGGCAGCTATCAGGATTTGCTCGAAAAATGCAAAGATGCCAAAGGCAACTTTACCAGTGAGCAATTACAACGCTATGTCGAGATCACCAAAAAGTTGACCGAGGCAATGAAATAATATCCGACTATAGCAATATTACAACATTACTCATTCATACAACATCTTACATTAATACATAACATATGAAAAAGCTTTTATATTTATCCATGCTGGCCATAACTATTTTGGCCAGCTGTAACTCTAAAGAAAAAGAGGACAAGGCCTTTGCCCGTGTATCAACCTCGAACAATCCTCAGGAGATGAGAGCTTACCTTGACAATTACTTCGAGGAGGCATCTCCAGAACACCTTGTCAAGATTCGCAAGAACTTAAGAGTATGGGTAGACGATTCTACCGCCTATGCCAATATCTGCAAGACCAAAGATCTTGCCACCAAGATTTCTTTGGAGAATGAATACATGGAAAAGTTCAAAGATGGCGGCAACCATAAAACGGAGATTAGCAATATGCTTGCCAAGGACAAAAAGGCCAAAGAGGAGTTAGAACTCAAAGAGCAGAAAGCACAAGAAGAGTTGGAGCTACAAGCTGAAAGACAAGCCAAATACAAAGAATTTAAAGACAATGTCGTCGACTATATCTTTAATTTGAGTGATAATGAAATAGTTAGTGCAGCTTGGGTATTTAGTACTCCCGATGTTAATGGCTGCGGAAAAGGTGTATTTATTAATAACTTTAATGGTCTAAAAGAAAAGTTCACCTACAAACTTGCCGACAATGGAGATTTGCAAGTCAAAAGCAAGAATGGTTCTGCTAGCATCACTTTCTTGAATGACGGATTGTATCGCGGAGATGATTATTTTAAGAGAATATACGCTCCTAGTTATTACAAAGGCTGTAAGAAATACTTCTAAAATATGGTATAATAAACAGCACTATAACCAAAAAATATAGTATTTTTACACTTGCTCGTGGTATTTGCAAAAGATAAAAAAATATAAATTTAACATTAAAAATCATGGAAAAAGAAAAGATTAACCAGTTCATCATGGTAAATGGAAAGTTTTTCCCAGAAATGATGATTGAAGATGTGAAACAGAAACTTGAGTCACTTGACGAGAGCAAAGAGAGCATGCTGATGGCTACTGAATGGAAGAATCCTACTGTAGCCTTTCTATTCGCTTTCTTCCTTGGCGGTTTGGGTGTCGACCGTTTTTGGCTTGGCGAAACAGGTCTAGGTGTTGTTAAACTCATTACTTGTGCAGGAGCTGGAATTTGGGGACTTATCGATTTGTTTACAGTAATGAACCGTGCAAAGATGTACAATTACAACAAATTGATGATGTATTTTTAAACATTAGATTTGAGGAAGAGCAAAATAGCTCTTCCTCAAAAACGAAAAGCAAGACAACAATGAATGACAAAATCAATATGCTATTAATGACATATAGCAAGTATTTTCCTGATGAAAGTATGATGATGATCCGGGACAGATTCGAAGCTATGGATGAATCCAAGACATCTATGCTGTATACATTAGGCTTAAAAGATCCAACAATGGCATTAATACTTTCCATTGTTGCTGGCGGATTAGGAATTGACAGATTTTATATCGGTGACACAGGTCTTGGAATAGCAAAACTGCTTACTTGTGGAGGTTGTGGAATCTGGACGATTATAGATTACTTTTTAATCATGAAAGTAACAAAGGAGAAGAACTTAGAAAAATTCATAACTGTCATGTAATGACTAGGCAAGAAGCTTTCACCCTATTGGGAGTTTATATATTGGGAATGGTGTGGATTATACTGAACAACATCTATGATATAAGTTTAGTGCTATGCCCTACTAAAATTCTCTTTGGTATTCCTTGCCCGGGTTGTGGAATGACTAGAGCTGTAAAGCTTTGTCTTGAAGGTGAGTTATTGGCAGCAGTACGGATGAATCCTAATATCATACTAGTTTGGATTATTCTTCCCATTGCTCCTTTCATCTTAATCACACAATTAGCAACAAAGAAAGATTATCTTGCAAGGATAAATGCCTGTTTAGATAAGAAGGTTTACCTCGTTATAATCCTAATCGCTGAAGGAAGCATATGGATATATAACATTGTCCGGCATATATAAGCGGATTTGACTGCATACTGCTTTATAAATATCGAATATAATAAAATTAAAAACTGAAAGATTATGAATATCAAGAATTTATTTATCATTGCCTGTGTAATGATGTTTACATTGTCCTTGTCAGCACAGACAAGAAAAGGTACTACAGCCAAGAGACCAACTACTGCGTCAAAAAGACCTGCACAACAAACAGCTTCTAAGCCGATATTGGTGGACTTAGGTTTGCCAAGCGGTACAAAATGGGCTGATAGAAATATTGATGCAACAAGCGTTACTTCTGTTGGTGGCTATTATTCGTATGGTGAAACTGCAACCAAACAGATTTATACGTCAGATACATACACATTCAAGTCTGACATTACAAATATTGCAGGAACAGAGTATGATGTTGCAACAAAAAAGTATGGCAAGGGATGGAGCATTCCTACCGCCGAACAGTGGAAAGAACTGTTTGAGAGCTGCACCCTTGACTATATGGTAATCAACAAACTATATGTTGCGAAATTTACAGGACCAAATGGCAAATCCATTTATCTTTACTTCCCGCCTAATGATATATATGCTAGGGTTGGTAACATGGAAATGTCTAAACAAATATCGGCTAAACTTATGGCATTTATAACGGAAAATGAGACTTTCGTTAATTTATCACAACTAGCACAATACAACGGAATGACCGTAAAAGCGACGGAGGCTATATATAGAACTGCCAACAAGGAATCCCTAGCTCAGATATTAGCAATAATATCCGTTGAAAAAAACGGGAAGGTTAATCCGTCCCTAAAAAACGCAACCGTTCAGAATAGTGATCAAGCAATCTATGGCATTCTAGTGCGTCCTGTTTTTAATAGTCCGAAAACAGAAAGTACTGAGGATACAGAACAAGATGAAATAGAACTACCAGAATAAGAACAATATGAAAAGAATACATTATAATATTCTAATAATCTGTTTTGCGCTTTTTAGTTTTATGACTACAAAAGCGCAGAACGCTTCTTCTGTCAAGTCTGCCAAAACTGTAGAACTCAATGCTTTGCTGAAAACAAAGAAATGGTCAATCTCTGATATTGCGAGATATATTCCATATAACATCTCAATGGTTGACGCATCTTTCAACACATGGCTTAAGAGCAAAGAAATAGTTTTCTACAAGGAAGTCAATGGGCAGAAGAAATTGGTTCTTCCTGAAGAAGTAGACAATGAACTGAAGGCAGACTATAAAGACAAACTTGGAGTGGAAACTCCTGCCAATTACTTTTCTGAATGGAAGAACTTTTTTGCAAAACGCTGTTATGCCCATGGTACTGCAGAATATGTTTTGGCAAAATATCAAAACAAGGAAATTACTCTTAAGGAATGTATTGATAAACTGAAGAATGCAGAAGACCAAAAGAGTTATGTGTCCTACATGAAGAGTTTTGTCTTCTATGCTATGCAGCAAGAGCCTACAGCATGGGATGATTTTAATGGAGCATTGAAGGACGTTATTGCTAAAAATAAGAAGACTGGTACTTGTCTTGCTTTCATGCTTTGCAGAACCAATAGTGACCCCAAGCAATGGGTGTCAATTATCAAACAAGTTCCCAGACCTTCAAAATTCTATAATGGTAGTAGCGATGATTCGTTTAGAGAAGATGCCACTATAATGACCACTGCGTTGAATAAAATTGAGCCTATTAATTACAAGGATGAATATGGAGGTTGCCTTTCTGGTATAAATCTTTATTTAGACGGAAGAGTTATTATGCGCCGTACTAATGCAAATATACCTATAGCCACTCTTCATTCTGTACAAGAAGAGACGGATTGTCTATCTGCATACAAAGGTCAAGAGTACACGTTCCTATATAATCCAAATGGAGAAAATCTTTATGGATTTTTACAGGAAAAAGGAGGATGCTATCTGAAGTTAAAACCAGTAAAACCTACGCTATGGAGTGCAAATACAAAACGTTTGTCCAGTGAGCAGTTCGAATTAGTGGCTGGTTATAAGCTCAATAGTGCAGGAGATGTTATTGGAGAGTCGTATATAGGAATGTCAAAGCAGCAATTGTCTGAAGAACTCAAAAAGCCTCTCATGGGTTATGAAGATCTAGTCAGTCTTGGTGCTCAGGCTTCTGAGTATAAGAGACAAGAAGAGATAAACAAGGCTGACAATGAGTATATGTATAAGGAGGTAACTCAGCTCAGAAAGAAATATGGAGACAAACCTGTAGATGCGATGATAAAAATAGAGCCTTATGTTGGAATGCCAGAAGGAATCTTGAATGATTATATTGGTACAATAAAAGGTATCAAAGTAAAATTGTTTGAAAGAGTGTATCATTCAATATGGAACAAATACCAGCTCTGTGGATTGTTACGCAGCTTGGGTAACAATATTACTGTTTGGTGTCTCAACGGAGTGGTTGAACATGTTTATCACGACGGAAGATTATAAGTTCAGAGACCTGTTGCAAAATAAAATGGCAAAGGATATGGCTTATAACAGTTCATAGCTATATAGGAAATACACATCATTCAATAATCAAGCGCCAATACTTTTTTTCAAAATATTGGCGTTTTTTTTGAAATTTTCCCTTCATATTACTATATTATAAAGGTATAACCAAAAAGAAAGAATAAAATGGCAAATAAAATGTCTTTATGTATTATCAAATACACCTATACTCGATATGTAGGGGTGGATATCGAAAAATATACTCGGGGACTATTCGAGTATGTGAAGGAAGAGTTTGGGGAGTTTCAACCACAAATGTCAGAGCCTGGAACTATACCTGATATGCCAGACTATCTGGACATCGTGCTCTGCAAAAAGGACGGAAGTATCTTCTACGAAATGGATATCCAAAGACGTGCCATCAACATCCCGCATGATTGTCAAATGGATGGATTAGTATTGGAAATCTTTATCCAGAACTGCGATGGCACGAGATACAAAAAAAGACATGCATATCCCAAGCCTTGGTGGGACCATAAAGCTAACGGCAAGTCGGACATGAGAAAACTGAAAATTCATAAAACTATCACCAAAAGGAATCTTAACAATCAAGAAGGCAAAGACTCTGAAGGTATCAGAATACCTGAACTTAGCCCCAAGATTGACCTTAACTTCTTAAAATAACCATCCCATGACATACGAAGAATTCAAGCATTTGGCTGAGCATCCACAGCATCGGGATGTTCCTGCCATCTTCAAGCTCGAAGTTTTAGAAACGGAAGAGCTGGAGGAGAAAAAGCGTTCACACTATCCGAAATATAAGGTGAACACCTATTGTCCGCAAGCCTTCACCACAACCTTGGAGGAGGCTGAGAGTCTGATGCACCAGGATGTCCTTTACCGCAAAAAGATGAAGGAGGAAGACGACTATCCGCAGGATACCTTCTGCTATTATATCTCGGAGATTCCAATGGGACTGTTGCACTACGATCGCGAATGTCTTTCGGAAAGGCTGTATGATGGGGAAGGAAAACTGATCGACCGGTCTTACTGCTGTTCGCGTTTCAGCATTTACTATCCCGGAGTCTGCGATTTGCCTGCATACGACCGTCATCCTGACGAGACCTTCCGAGGCAGAAGCGCTGAACAGATCAGATTCCAAAAGGGTGACATCGTGGAAGTATATCGTGGCGATGAGGTGAAACTTGCCATCGTTGTCGGAACTCCGCTTACCACCGAATGGATCTGGGAGAGAAACCAGGCTGCCAAGGATAAAAGGGGATTGGATGAACTGCCATATGATGAGACGGATGACAGCTATACCGTGATAGATGGTCCCGGCTACGAATACCACGACCACGTTCCGTCGCTGCATGTCTTCGCCCCTCACTATCATGTGCCGCTCTATCTTCAGAGACGATTCAAGGGGTATTTGGAAAAGGCTGAGAAAAAGCAGAAAGAAGAGGAGAAGAAAGACAGGATCTTCCGTCAGGCTCACGATTGCAGCTTCAGCAACAAGGAACAGATAGAGAAGTCAGAAAAGTGCGGCTGTTTCTTCTGCGGCGAAATCTTCTCGCCATCCGAAATCACGGATTACCTCCCTGATGAGCCGCCTACAGCTGAATGTCCCTTCTGTTTTACCGACTCCGTAATAGGTGATGCCTCCGGCTTCCCTATCACCAAGGATTTCTTAAAGAAAATGAGGAAGAGATGGTTCTAGGGCGTTTTTTCAACGTTTTTCACCGACATTCTCCCCTATCTCATGGGGCAGTATCAGTTCCCAAAGCGTACATTAAAAATGCGATAGCACCGCCCTAACTACCTGTTTTTATACAGTTAGAGGGGTGCTATTAATAAAAAAGAAGCAGGATGGAAGACTGGTCCACCCTGCTATTTTTATTAGAAAACCTTTACGAAACGGTCGATATCGATAGAAAGGCCTACTGAGAAGGTGCGACCGGTGGTCATCGCCGAACTCCAATAATAGTTCTTTGGCGTATAACCGAAAAGATTATCTACCGTGAAGTTTAGATTGACGGCATCCAGGAATCGCTGCTGAAGCGTGAACTTCCACAACTGATAACTGCTGTCATGCTTCTTGATGTTCGTATCAGGAGCTGACAGGTATCTGCCTGACAGAGCGGCATTGATGCGATAGAACGAACAGAGCTGACGGTCGTAGTCGAGACGCCAGGTAGCTGAATGCGGACGAGGCTGGGAGAACTGGGAATCTACACTTCTGCCACCCACATGGAGATAACTGTAGTCGAGTTTCACACCGAGTCCCATATCCGAACGGTACTGGGCACTGAAGTCGATGCCGCTCACCTCTACTCCATCCTCGTTGCAATAACGCGAAGCCACATCCGGCTGACCGGTTCCCGGGGTATAATCGGCATAATCCTCGGTAGTGATGCGCTTATCATATTTATTATAATAGCCCATCAGGGTAAGACTATACTGACCGGTAAAGAAGCCAGCATTCTTCACCCTTCCGGTATGCTCCAGCGCCAGGTTGTAGTTGTTGCTCTTCTCCGGCTTCAGATCCGGATTACCATAAATCATCTGCATACCTGCCATATCAAAGTTCATATACATCTCCTTGAGCGTTGGGGCACGGAATCCGCCAGCATAGTTGGCACGGATGGAAAAGCCCTTCCACTTGGTCATCAAAGCCAGACGACCGGTAGTGGCATGCTGGCTGGATGCAGAGAAGTAATCATGACGAAGACTTGCCACGATGTTCAACCACTGCAAAGGATTGTAATCGAACTGGGCGAAGGCATCACATGAATTCTGATTCTTTGATTCATTATCCTCAAACTGATAGGTGGTAAGATAATCGTTCAGGAAATCTGCACCTACCGTCAATGTATTCTTGCCGAAGATATGGGAATAGAGGGCACGGACGGTGTTCTGACGGTTGGTATAATCGTGGTCGTGAGTACGCTCATCATTCACATATCGAGCCTTGTCATACTGGTCAAAGCCGTAAGAAATCTCCAGATTATCATTCTCCGAAAGATTCATCACGGTCTTCAGTCCGGCAGAATAATCCATGTAATGATCATCATAGTTGCTGCGCTTGCTGATACGATTGAAATAACCGCCACGACCTATCAGTTTTACCTTATCAGAGAGTTTGTAGGTAAGACGCTCCTTCACATTGAAGGTCTCTCCACCATAGATATGGAGGATGTTGGATTCTGTATCGAAAGGACTGGTGAGCTGAACCTCATCCGATGTAGTGCGTTGGATACTGGTCTGCGAATTCCATTTTCCAGCATTGAAGCTGAAGCTTCCACCGTGGCGCCACTCCTTGTTGAAGTCGTTGTAGCGGGTATTGACATTGGCAGTCCAAGGTTCGCTGTTTTCACGGGAGATGATATTGATGACTCCGGCTACGGCATTGGCGCCATAGAGTGCCGAAGCAGCACCCTTTACTATCTCGATACGTCCTACATTATCCAAGTTCAGACGACTATAATCTACATTATCCATGGTTTCGCCAGCCAATCGTTCGCCATCTACGAGGAAGAGCACGGCGTTTCCACCGAAACCATTCATGTTGAGAGAAGTCTCCTGATTCATGGCATAGCCGAATTCCAGACCCGGCATCTGCTCGGTGAGGAGGTCCTGGATATTGGTAGCATCAGCTATCTTGATATCATTGGCGGTAATCAGACGGGTTACCACAGGAGCATCCTTCAAAGCCTTCGGAGTTCGGGTTGCGGTAACTACCACCTGATCGAGGGCAGTAGCATCCGGTTGAAGGCGAAGCACATGCTGCTCACCTTTTCTCTCATCCGCTTTCAGTACGAAAGTCTGAGTCTGATAGCCCACAAAGCTCACCTTCACTCTTACCGCTCCATCCTTGCTGTAAGGAATGCGGAAATATCCGTCTTCATCAGTTGTTACCCCATCCTTTGCATGCAAAATCTGGACGGTAGCACCCGCCAGAGGTGCGCCCGAATCATCGAGCACCCTACCCACGACATCGCCCTGGGTTTCGGCTTTCAGATTCAGGCACAATCCGCAAAGGATTAGGAATAGTGCGAATATCTTTTGTTTCATCGAATTATATCAAAGTTTATCCTGAAACAATCAGCTTACTTCTTACAAACAAACTTACCAATCATCGCCGCAGGCATCTTGCCATACTGCACGGAATAGTTGACGGTCAGGGTGTTGTCCTTGAATGTACCCTGCAAAGTAACGGTATACTTCTTCTCAGCACCATTTACGGTAACAGTACCGGCATAGCTTTCCTGAGAGAAAGCATAAGCACCGTTAGAACCAGAAACCTTCACTGCAGGAACCTCCAGGGCAGGAAGAGCCATCATGCCCTCGCCGCAAGCTGGCAAAGTAACCTTGACTGTAGCATCATCAACAGCCTCAATCTTCATGGTAAGGTTATCGTATGTAGAAGCCTGACCCATTACGGTCATGTCCAGAGTGCTGGTATATGAACCAGCTATCTCCTTGGCAGCTGCCACAGTATTATTATCATCATCACTGCTGCAAGAGCTGAATGCTACACACATAGAAACCAAAGCCAACATCATGGCCATCATTGTCTTAAACTTTTTCATTTTTCTTTATTTTTCTTTTAGTTACAATAATATTTTCTGTTTGAGGGGATTTGTAATCCCCGCTTATTTATCTTCCGGAACATAGATGATTTCGCCATTCTCCAGCTGGTAAGCAATGCCTACCTTCTTTCCCTTGTTACCAGATTTATTGCTCTGGTCTTCCGAAGGAGTATAGCGATTGATTTTCTGTCCATCCTTGGTAATAATTTCCATATTCTCCTTGCCAGGATTCTTCACCATCGTGAAGTTATCCTTGCTGAACATTTCCGTCATATTATAGCGCGAAACGAGTGCCACCATCAGGGCAAGGGCAAACACCATCGCCACATCGAAGAGGTTGCTCACTACGCTCATCGGATCATCATCCTCGCCATCATGCGCAAGCCTATTTCTGCGTCTCTGTCTCATAAATTATTTATCTTTAGTTTTTACCTTTAAAAGCCTTTTTTACTTTTTTACCTTTTTACTTTTTTACCTTTAAAAGCCTTTTTACTTTTCCTCCAAAAGGTCTGCCATAAACTCGAGGTTGCTCATATCCTCGGTATACCAGCGGTTCTTGGTCTGCTTGGTTACGAAACCGATGGCTGCAGAGAACAATCCCACTACGGTGGTGGCGAAAGCCACCTGCATATTGTAAGCCATCGAAGCAATATCACCGGTAGAAAGACCTACCAGGGCAGGACCCATCGGAATCAAGGTACCCATCAAACCGAGCATCGGACCCATTTTCAGGAGTGTAGAAGGAAGAGAAAGATCCTTCTCAACAAACTGGGCATACTGGTCGAGGATGCGGTTTACCTGCGCCTTGCTCTGACGGTTGTCCACGAGTTTCTTCATATAGGAAACGATGACTGCCTGCTTGTTCTTAGGCAAGCGATCGCCCAGGGTATCGATGTTATCGAGCGTCAGGGTGTTCATCTGTTCACGAATCTCCGCCCCCGACTTGCGCTTTACAAGATACTGTCCGAAGAAACCTCCGAGGAGCAGCAAAGCTCTGAGGAAGAAGAAAATCAACAAAATAATCACAGGAACCAGCATGCCTGTGGAAATCCAAAACAATACGTCTGATATGTAATTCATTATACTCTATATTTTTTAATTTGATAATTGTAAACTGCCCATCCTATTGCCATTCCTACGATGACGATGGCGATGACGCCCAGAAGCGAGAGGGCATCGAAACTGTTGAATCCTGCCACGGCTGTCCTGCCATTCACCGTACCGATGATGCCCATCAATCCGAGCAGCACCTCTACCAGGAAAAGCAGTTCCAAGCGGATTGGTCGCTCCGGCAAGAGCCATCTCAAACCGTAGGTGAATACCGGCGTCAAGACCAGCAGCACTACGGCAAGCACCCATGCCACTACCTGGAACGATACGCCGGGAAGCAGGAAGATGGTCATCACCAGAACGCTGAAAAGCACTGGGAAAACAAGCAAACCCGGGAAATACTTCAGGAAGATGAAGAACACCCATTTGCGGCGACTCACATGTTCCGAAGTCTTCAGATCTACGTGGTGCACACAGAAAAGCATTGTGAGTGCCACGTCGATACTCAGCAGCACCGCCATATCGAGCATCAGCTTCTGGTCGGCTATCCAAGCCGCAATCTGCGTCTTCGACTGCTCAATGGCGAATGGCCAGGTCATTCCCACGAAGAAGGCTACGAGCACCGAGATGATCATAATCTCCTTCACTCCGTGGAAGGTTTGCTTCAGCACAAAACTGAAGCAAACCAATATCATCATTACTAAAACTAATGTCTCCATTTCTATTCAACCATATTCTTTCTTCTTCTGCGAATCAGAATCGCCAACATCACGAATGCTACGATGACGATGACACCTACTACGATGCCGCTCACCACAGTGGTGGTCTTCTGAGCATCCTCACTCAGCGTCTCCTTCTTCATCACCATACCCTTGTCGCTGCTGTTCTTCGCTGCCTCTGCATCGCGGATCTGCTCTACATTCTGCTGATATTCCTTGGCAGAAGCAGCATCGGTCTTGCTAGCGATATAGTTGCGCAGCTTGGCATTGTCGCAAACAAAACCGGAGCATGAAGGCTTATACTTGTTCACCGTCTCGGTATGGAGCTTGGCGATGTCCTTGAGCTGCTGAGGAGTAGCCTTCCACATTCCCTTGCGGGCACTCTCCATCATCACGGCGGTCATTTCCATCAGCGCAGCCGGATTCTGCTTGTCGAAGAACTCCTTGGTGCCGAGATTGTATTTGTCCTTGACATATACATTATAGATCTCGTCCCACATCTCCTTGTCGATTGCCTTTGGCTTCATCACATTCCAACCATAGGTATTGGTTACGATTTCGGCGAATGTGCTGGCACTGCTGGCTCCACCCTTCATCTTCTCCTTGATATAGGCTGGGTTGAAGATAGTGGTTCTGCCCTCGATGCCGATAGCCTCCTTCACCTCCTGCATTCTCATATTGCTATGGTTGCGATAGTCGGCGAGATAAGCATCCGGATCCTTTCCGGTTACGTTACGGACTGCGAGGTTCATACCTCCCATAAACTCATATACGTGGTCGAGACTCAAGGCACCCCAGGTATTGCTCTGTCGTGGCTGAACTACCACATCAGTACGGGTCAGCGCTGCCTCGAAAGCAGCCTTGCGCACGGTCTCCCAGTTTTTCTCATCACCATAGAAGGCACCCATATTGTTCAGATAGACCTCGGCAAGTTGACTTTCCTTATCCCAGCGGTCGCCTGCGGTTACCATCTCCTGGATGCCGGTGCCATAGTTGCCGTTTACGCCACCAAACACACGATACATACTCACCTCGCGTGCCTCCTTTGGCGACATACCCTTCTCTACGAGCACTCGTTCCGATTCGGTAACACCGGCTTTCACCAGGTTGTCATACTTGTCCCCCTTGGCATTTGCTGCCATCTCTATCGCCTTGTTGATGAGGAAGAGACGGGATGCTGCCAGATCGCGGAGCTGACCGGAAGTCTGAACCACGACATCGATGCGAGGACGGCCCAACTGCTTGGATGGGATAAGACGCAGATCGGTAACACGACCGAAGGCATCTCTTACCGGTTCTACACCGAGCATATAGAGAATCTGAGCGATGGTAGCACCCTCTGTTTCGATAAACTCGCTACTCCAGAGCGTGTAGCTCACCTTACGAGGATATTCACCCTTATGTCGCTCGCAATACATCTTGATGGTATTGTCGCAAAGTTCCTTCGCCTTCTCCCAGGCATCCTCCGATGGTGTATTCTCTACATTGATGGAGAAGAGATTTCTACCGGTAGGCAGGGTGTTCGGATTCACAATCAGATCACCACCAGGAGATGGAGCGGTAAAGCCGCCATTCAGGGCATTCATCAGAGAAGACATCTCGTTGAGCGGACTCTGACGGAGCGCCTCCGAATACTTGCCCACATTCTGCAAGGCATGCTCTACGGTAGTAATCGCCTGAGCCAGATGAATCTGCTGACGGGTATATTTAGGTGCCTTCGACATCATCATACCCTTTTCTTTAGAAGATTTTCCGGTCTGAGAAGCCTTGCCCTTGCCAGCTTTCGCCATCTTCGCCTTCTTCAAATCCTGCTGATACCATTTCTGTCCCTTTTTGATAGCTTCCATCATCTTGTCAGGGAAGCGACCGGTCTGCTCCATCTTCTCAAAAGCCTCACGACTCATCTGCGGAATCTTCTTCTTATGAGAAACCTTGGCAGCACGGAGCTCGCTTACCGTACGGTGGTCTACCTTCTTCGGCTTCGCCTCCTTCGCTCCACCCATCTGGTCTGCCATCTGCATCATCATCTGGATAGGATCCGGAGCTGCCTGCATCGCCTCTACCTTACGTGCCATCTGGAGTTCGGCAGGAGTGATTTCTACATAACGGCAGATGAATTCATCAGAAACCGAGGCTGAACCCAGAAGCTGGGTCACGGTATTGCGTGCCTTGCTCAGATAGAGACGGTCGAAAAGCTGCTTGTGCTTCTCCACACCTTCCTGAGCACGACCTTTCAACTTATCTACTGCCAGCATTCCGTAGGCAATAGGATCTGTAGCCATCGCATAGACACTGGTGCGGACATCATCATTATCGTATGGCACACCCAGAGTATAGAGTTTGCCGGTAATCTTCTCGTTTGCCAACTCTTCCGCAAAGTTCTCTACTCTCGCAATTTCATCTGCAGAATAAGGCTTGTTCATCTGCTTGGCATCGAGCCCCAGTTCACGGGCGATTCCCATCTTCACGGTCAGCGCCTTCACTTTCAGCGACTGTTCGGTAGATGCCTTCTTTTCGTAAGACTGGATGGCATCGCTCAACTGTTTATAGGTCTGTCGCAACTCGCTCTCCTTGAAAGGAGGAGTGAGATAGCTCTGGGTCTGGGCATAGGTACGGCGCTTAGCAATCATCGCCTCGCCCACATTGCCGATGGTATATATATAAAGATGTGGAACCACACCAATCAATCGGTCACTCCAGTCGTTGCTGCCGAGTGCCACCTGCTTTCTTGGGGTATATTCCAGCGAGCCGTGGGTTCCGAAATGGATGAGCGCATCGGCACTGAAACCATAACGAGCCCAGAGGTAAGAGGCTACATAGGTGTAAGGTGGTGCCTGATCGGTGCCATGCACAATCTTGAAGGAGTCGCCTCCCACGCCTGCCATCACCTGTGGAAGCAGAGCCACATTACCGAACTGCAGTCTTGCCACCGCCAACTTACCGTCATCGGTAGCCATATATTTGCCAGGGAAGGAACCATAGAGCTGGTTCATCTCCTTGATCATCTTCTTAGACAAAGCCTTCTGGGTCCATCCGGCAAACTGCTGGGCGGTAACCAGGGCTGGATGTCCAGACTTCAGGAACTGGGTATAAGCCCCCTCGGCATAGGTTCCGAAGACGGAACCCTGAGCCTGAATCATCTTTGCTAACTCCTGAGGATTGGCTGGCAACTTGCCTACATTGTACCCTTCATTCTTCAAGCGAACCAGGAGATTGTAGAGCGATGGAACCACTTCCATTCCCGAAGCTGTGAGTGCATTCTGACCGGGACCCTTGAAGTAGAAGATGGCGATGCGCTTGTTGCTGTTCTTCTTGTTCTTCAGATTCACATAGCCCTGCACGCTCTCCACGAAACTCTCCATTCTGTCAGGGATACCGTAAACCTCCTGCAAGCCCTCCTTGTTGATGCGCTGACCGAAAACCACGTATGGACGGATAGCACCATCAATCTCCGGAGTCACGATGCTCTGCGACATGAAGCCGCCGTTCATTCCCTGCTTGTCGTTCTCCCAATCGGTGGTCAAGCGGTTGATATTAAGAGGTGAGAACAATGGAATATTCTTCTGCTTCAGGAACTCAACGAAGTAATCGCCCAGTCTGCCATGCGCCATATTTACTACGGCATTCGCCTGAATACTGTCGGCATGATGACCGGCAATAAAGCTCTGCAGCTGGTTGATGCGATACACCATGAATCCCTTTTTCTCGAAAGCCTTCTCCATATCAGGAGCCGCACCCATAAAACCGGTAAGCAAGATGGTAGGAGCACCTTTCTTATATAATCCGTTCTTCGCCAGGAAGGCATTGTACTCACGGATGCTGTTGAAACCCAGTTCATCGCCCTTCTCATCTTTCGGGTCAAAATGAGTCAGGAGATAGTTTGGTCGCTCATCCACACGTTCCGGTTCTGGAGCCATGAACTTCTTTCCGTCAATAAACTTACGGATGTAAGCGAGCATACTGTGATAATTCTTCTTGCTGCCGTTCTCGATGTACTGCATCAGATAATCTGCATCGAAGTTATCTACCGATACGATATTGTTGGCTGGGTTGGTAGCAGCATGAGTCAGGGTTGGCACCTTGTAGGAAGCCTCTTCCAACTGCTTGCGCTGGTTCTCGTCGATTCGGAGTCCCATACCATTCACGATAATCATATCGTAATCATCCAGATGATCGAAATCATCGGTTGTGATCTCACTCAGTTTAATCATCGCATTGTCGTTGGCATGCGAAATCTGTCCCAGCGCAATAGCCTGATAGTTGAGGAAAGCGATGCGGGTAGTACCCACCCAGGCAGAGTAAGCCTTCGCCAAACCTCCCAGAACAATCACAGCCAATAAGGCCAGGAAGATGTGTTTCTTTTTAATCTTTCTAATTTTTCCTAATCCTTTTTTCATATCTATTCCTTTTTTCGGGCTGCAAAGGTAAGGCTTATTTAGAAATTGTACAATACCGAGAAATTGTGATTTTCACATTTTTTATACCTAGAAGTTGGTATCAGGTTAAACGCATCGATATAGTCAGTACTAATAAATAAGTAGTGTTTTCAGGACTTTTTCTTTCATTTCAGCCCTCAAAAAGAGAAATTATTCCGAAATATGCAGAAAGAGCGTAATCACCATTACGGCAATCACGCTCTTTCTACTTATAAACATAAAACATTACGAAGATGAAAGAAAAGCTTAGCAAACCTTCTTCTTGCGCTCACAATAGCGTTCGCATTGGGCACAGATGTCATATCCCAGCATGGCACCCAAGATGAAATCCTCCTCCGGCGTAAGCTGGCACAACGGTTTGGTGATTATCATGCGGATAGCATCCAGACATTCTTTCTTACCAAAGAAGAGATTCAGACGGTCGTTGCCAACCGGCTGGATGATATAATCAATGTTCTGACGCTCTAATCTAGTTATGGCAAAAGACTCATATTTCTTGTTGAAGGTGTAGAGCACCAGGCGGCGCACGCCCTTCTTATATTCATATATATGATTCATCAGAACCTTCAAATCTACTGGTGTTGCGATTTCCTGCTGCATACTATCCGAATTTATCTGTTTTTAAACCAAGAATCAGAGAATTCCATCATTCTCCAATTCTTGAAAAATATTTTTGTAAAATTATAACGCTGGCTTGATGACCTCGAGCCAGGCATCGATACGCTCCTCTGTCTTGTCGTCCTCGTTCACCTCGTCGAGTGCAAGTCCCAGGAACTTGTCGCCATCAATTGCCTCACTGTCATCATAGGTGTATCCGTCTGTAGAAACACCAGGCAATACGGTAGCACCAGCCTCAACGACAGCATCATAGAGTTCCTTCATGCCGCCACAGAATGTATCAGGGTAAGACTCGCTGTCGCCACAACCAAACAGGGCTACGGTCTTGCCAGCCAAGCCGGCACTCTTCAATGTCTTCACGCCATCATACCAGTCATCCTGCATCTCGCCGGCACCCCATGTAGAAGTACCGAGAAGAAGATTCTCATGACTTGTGATAGTAGCGTCATCGATGTTAGCTACATCTACAGCTTCCACGCCCAACTTAGAGGCGATGGTTTCGGCAATCGACTGGCATGAGCCAGTAGAAGAGCCATAAATTACGATTGTTGTTTTCATTTGTCTATCTTACTTTTAGTTACATTTATTTTCGGGTGCAAAGATACATCCTTTTTCCATCATCTGCAATACCTAAAAATGATGGTTTCGCAGAAATACCTAAATATGGGGATAGATATAGGGATGGATATGGGGATAGGAGAAAAGTTCTAGGATGATTTATACTAAAACTTTCTAAAATCTTCTACTTTTAGGATGATTCACCCTAAAAAATAGTATCTTTGTACCCAAAATAAAAAACATAGCTACTACAGTCTCATCAAGCCCAAACCGGAGTATTACTCTTATTGGAATACCCGGGTTCACGGATTAACCCTGGAAGATACGCTGAATGCAGATGTCTTCCCGAAGGTATGGGCAGAGATGATAGCCAGAGAGCTGTTATAAATAACCACCAAGTTACGCTCATTTGCATTATCTTTGCATAAGATTTGAATTACTGGGTATAATATTGACGAGGATTTTTGAAAATAACAAAGGAACATACAATGATAGATACAAGACTGAAAGTTTTCAGAAGTGTGGCTACACTCCTGAGTTTCACTAAGGCTGCCAACGAACTATTCATCAGTCAGCCTGCCATCAGCAAGCACATACAAGAGCTTGAAAAGGAATATGGGGTGCAACTGTTCGACAGAATCGGCAATCGCATCCAGCTCACCCGTGCCGGACAACTTATGCTTGACCATGCCTGCAAGATTATCGATGCCTATCAGAATCTCAACTTCGACATGAAGAAGCTCACAGAGAAATCAGGTGGCGAACTGCGCATCGGAGCCAGTACCACCATCTCGCAATATGTTCTCCCCAAACTGATTGCAGAATTCAGGAAACAATATCCCGATATTCGTCTTACCCTACTCAGCGGAAATTCTCACGAGATAGAGGATGCGCTTGCTGCAGGAAGAATAGACCTAGGTATGGTGGAAGGCATCAAGCGTCAGCCCACCTTTAAATACACTCCTTTCATGAAAGATGAGCTGGTGGCATTCGTACATTGTTCTAATCCCCTAGCCCAACAAGATGAGATTTCCCTGGAATTTCTCAAACAGACACCGATTGTGCTGCGTGAATTAGGCTCCGGAACTTTGGATGTCATCCAAAAAGCCCTGCAAAAAAACGGTATTGATCTTTCTGATCTGAACATAGAGATGAATTTGGGAACCACAGAGGGCATCAAACATTTCGTGGAACATTCCTTAAGCATGGGTATCATCAGCGTAAGAGCCATCTACAAGAGTATCTATGAACAAGTTTTCAAGATCCTAGAAATTGAGAATCTGAAGATGGAACGAGAATTTCAGTTTGTCGAGAAGAGAGGCGAGACCGCCAAACTACAACAAACTTTCAAGAGATTCATAACCAGTGGTTATAACGCATAGTTATTCTGTATATACAACATCTCATGATTTTTCGTACCTTTGCACCCGCTTTTCAAAAGCGATAAACCGACAAAAAAAGAAAAATATGAGATTATCAGAACAAAGGAGCAGTATGCTGCATGGCATATTGCTCATCGCACTCTTCGCATGCGCTGCCTTCTACATCGGTGGCATGGACTGGGTGAAAGCTCTTTCGTTTAGCCCCATGGTGGTGGGCATCATCATTGGTATGCTCTATGCCAATAGTTTACGTAACAACCTGCCCGACACCTGGGTACCTGGCATCAAGTTTTGCAGCAAACGAATCCTTCGCACCGGCATCATCCTTTATGGATTTAAGCTCACCTTCCAGGATGTGATGGCAGTTGGGTTCTCTGCCATCGTGATGGATGCCATCATCGTATGCGGAACCATCGGCTTAGGAATTCTAGTAGGAAAACTCCTAAAGATTGACCGCAGCATCGCACTTCTCACTGCTTGCGGAAGTGCTATATGCGGAGCTGCAGCAGTATTGGGTGTGGATGGAGCCATTCGTCCGAAACCTTACAAGACGGCAGTAGCCGTAGCCACCGTAGTTATCTTTGGAACATTATCCATGTTCCTCTACCCTATTCTCTACAGGGCTGGCATCTTTGACCTATCACCAGATATGATGGGACTCTTTACGGGTTCCACTGTTCATGAAGTAGCCCATGTGGTAGGTGCAGCCAATGCCATGGGAGCCGAGGTGAGCAACAATGCCATCATTGTAAAGATGATAAGGGTGATGATGCTGGTACCGGTATTACTGGTGATTGCATGGACCGTTGCAAGGGATATTGCCAAAAGAAACTGTCTGGAAAATACAGATACCAACAAGCCTAAAATCAGCATTCCATGGTTCGCCATTCTCTTCCTGATAGTTATCGGATTCAATTCTCTTGGTTTGCTGCCAGAAAGCATAGTGAATTGGATTAACCAACTAGATACTTTCCTCCTGACCATGGCCATGGCTGCATTGGGAGCCGAAACAAGCTTTGACAAATTCAAGAAAGCAGGCATTAAGCCTTTCCTCTTGGCTGCCATCCTTTATTGTTGGCTCATTGGAGGTGGATATTGTCTGGTAAAGTTTACCATTCCATATTTATAATAAATGATCAACATTGGTAGATTACAAGTTCCCTCGGGAGGTTGATAATTTTCAACCTCTCGAACCATATCTTCATTGAAGAGCCTTGGTGGCGCTTCACGTGGCTATTAATGATATAATAGTCTGCCTGGTATTCGTCCATCAAGTCGGAGAAAGCAGCCTTGATACGCGAACATTTCTCATTGATGGCATTATCAAGAGGGTTCGTCAGGCGACGCACTGTTTCTGTGATTTTTTCAAGGTCGATTCTGTTGCCGGTTTTTCGATAGAGAGAGAGCAGTTCCTCACGATGATCCACCAGATTCTTGAACTCTATTCCTTCCGGATGATTCAGAAAAAGGAGATAGAGAGCCTTGTGGATTGGACTGAGCTGCACCTCCTTGTTGCCATAGTCAGGGAGCAAGAAGCGGTAATCTTCCGTAATGACCAAAGGGCTGAGAGTTGCCCTTGCCGCCTCAATACGGAGTTGTTCCAATACGGGCACACTGATGGCTTTCAGCAAAAGGTCTGTCCTTCCTTCTGTCAAAAGCTGGGTGGAAAGCTGCTTTACCAGAGCGGCCTTCTCCTCTACTGTCATATTTCTTGTCTCTTCTTGCATATTGGTTGCAAAAATACAAAAAGAATGGGAAATTTCGTTTCACTCCTTGGAAAAATTATCTTTTGCAAGGCTTGCATTTGTTTTTTCATAGGTAATCTGACTCTTTATATGTATCTTTGTGGTCAAAATTGAAAATTAAAATGATGAAAGAAGATTGGACACCTATAGATTTCGGACAGACAGAAGACACCACCAAGAACATCATCAAGGTGATTGGTGTGGGTGGTGGCGGATGCAATGCCGTTAAGAATATGTACTCAGAAGGTATTGTAAATGTAAGCTTTGCCGTCTGCAATACGGATAGCCAGTCGCTATCCAAATCCCCAGTGCCTGTAAAAATCATGCTCGGTAAGAGCGGCTTGGGAGCAGGTGTTAACCCTGAAGTCGGAAGAAGCGAAGCGCAGAACACCCAGGAAGACATCCAACGACTGCTGAATGACGGAACCAAGATGGCATTCGTTACAGCCGGCATGGGTGGCGGTACCGGAACAGGAGCAGCACCTGTCATCGCCGGCATCGCAAAAAGCATGGGCATCCTGACGGTGGGCATCATCACTATTCCTTTCTACTTTGAGAAACGAAAAAAAATCGTCAAGGCTCTACAGGGTGTAGAAGAAATGCGCAAGAACGTGGACGCCCTGCTCATCGTCAACAACGAACGTCTTTGTGATGTTTATGCCGACTCTGAGATAACCGTAAAGGATGCATTCAAACTGGCAGACAAGGTGCTGAGCGATGCCACTAAGAGCATCTCTGAACTCATCACGGTAGAGGGTACCATCAATCTTGACTTCCGTGACATTGAGACTACCATCAAGAGCGGCGGCGGTGCCATCATGGCGATGGGCAGGGCCAGCGGAGAAGGCAGAGTTCAGAATGCCATTCTCAATGCCTTGGATTCCCCATTGCTCTACGGCAGCGACATCAGCAATGCACAGCGCATCCTCTTCAACATCTATACCTCCAGCAAGCACCCTATCTTCGTTAGGGAAATGCGAGAGATAGATGCCTTCTTCGATGAATTGAATCCAGACATCAAGGTTATCTGGGGTCTTTCAGATGATGACAGTCTGGATGAGGATGCCAAAGTCACCATCCTGGCAACAGGTCTCAACAACGAGCTGACAGATGAAATTCAGGACAATCCAGTCACAACCACCAAGGATGAAGATGATTACCAGAGAATTATCGACAAGCTTTATCATCCGATACGTGACGACTTCCAATCTCAAAAGAAGGCAGATCCCCCAGAAGAGGATATTCCTATAGAGCCATCAAACATAGAATCTACAGACATCCCTGATGATGAGCAGCCCCCACTCATCCCCGATGCTCCGACAGAAGAATCTCCAGTCGTAGAAGAAGAGCCCCCAAAGCCTGTCATTCAGCAAAAGCAACCAACCTTGGCGAAAAGGATAAGAGACAGACTGAAGAAAATAGCTGAAGATTTAGAAATCATTACGGAAGATGAATAGCCTTTGTGATGCAAAAAAATCCTGCTGGCAATGATGCCGGCAGGATTTTTTGCGTTTTATCAACCTCAAGATGTCATTTATTTTATCACCCAATCCTCTATGCTTCGCTGGTCTTCCGAGAAGTTAACACCCACTTTCACTACCTTCCGTCCATCATCAGCAAAAGCCTTAGCATAGTCCTTATCGCTGATTTGCGTCATGGCGGTATCAGCAGACTTCTTATATTTCAACTCAAAGATAAAGATACTCTTATCCGTCTTGAGCACAAGGTCTATTCTTCCATCAGAAGTAGTATGCTCCACCTTCACATCTTCGCCAAGCATAGTGAAGATGGTGAACATCACGGCTTGATAGTGACGCTCATTATTGTTGATAATCGTATATGGGAACTTATCGTAGAATGCCTTCAAGTGAGGCATAAAGGCTCCCATATCGTCATTGATGAGCACATTCTTTTTATAAGCATATACGATTGCATCAAGTTCGCCTACCTCTGAAGGGGTATAATATTGGCAAAGGCTTTCCGAAAAGCCTTGTCTAACTTCTTGATTAGGAAAACTGAGGTAATACATACCCAACAGCTTGTCATATCCTTTAATCGTAAGATAGCCACTTTGGAAAAGGACTGGCACAGGGTCAGTAATAGTCTCAGTAGGAACATCGAAGCGTTTTGCTCTAGCCCAGATATCATTTAAGTCCATCATGTCCAAATTCTTCTGCTGCATCAGTTCTATCAAGAAAGTAGGCGTACCAGATGTAAACCAATAGCTATTAAACTCCTTATCGTCCAAAGCATTGATGATGCTGTAAGGATTGAAGATATCCTCGCTATTGATACTGAAATGGTAGCCATCATAATGCTGCTTGAGTTGCTCTAAGGTCTCCTCATAAGTGAGTCCATTATGTTCAGCCATCTCCTCGATACCCTCACGGAAATACTGAGTCAATTCACTCTTGGTTATACCACAACAGCTACTGTATTCATCCTTCAACGTGAGAATCTTGAGATTATTCAACTCGCTAAAGATGCTGAGCTGGCTAAACTTGGAGATGCCTGTGATGAATACAAAACGAATATTTCCCTCTTGCTGCTTCAATGGACTGAAGAAATCTCGCATGATGTTGCGGATGGTCTTCTGCAACTCTTCGTCACTGACAGAATCATGCATCGGGGCATCATATTCGTCGATGAGAACTACAACTTGTTTACCTGTTTGAGCAGCTGCTGCAAGCAAGATGTTCTTAAGACGAC
>ERZ835109.42-NODE-42-length-138430-cov-9.768325_pt1 | contig 138430 bp, 111 predicted proteins | sample MGYA00519946_ERZ835109 | MGnify/ENA primary metagenome ERZ835109 (study PRJEB31850, sample SAMEA3708771) | human gut metagenome | biome: human gut; feature: human-associated habitat; material: faeces | place: China | collected 2014 ...
GCCCTTAGGGTGGGAGAGTAGGTAGGTGCCGAATTTTGAAAGAAAGAGTCTCAGAGATGAGACTCTTTTTTTATAAATAGCCGTAACGCAGTTTCGGCAATTTACTCCCGGAGTCACAGAGATGGGACTCTTTTTTTTGTAAATAGCCGTAACGCAGTTCCGGCAATTTATCCCCGGAGTCACAGAAATTTTTGTTTTATTTCAATAGATTCAGATGGAGGTGATTTAAAAATAAGTAAGTCCTGTATGTGTTTTGTACAGGACTTACTTTTATACCTTATTCTTTTACCGGTTCGAATTCTTCTTTTCCCACTCCGCAAAGCGGACAAAGCCAATCGTCGGGCAGGTCTTCAAAAGCAGTACCCGGTTCAATGCCGTTGTCCGGATCTCCGATAGCCGGATCATAAATGTAGTCGCATACTGTGCAAATGTACTTTTTCATGGTATTTTAATTTTGAGGTTATAGTATTGATAATACTTTTACGAATATAGGTAAAAAAAGATTGGAAAGAAATTGATTCCGGATTTTGATTTGTAAAGTTTGTTGGACTTAATTTCAGATTAAAATAAAATCAATAATTAAAACCAATAAACCCTTATTGTCAAATATTTTGGGGGAAAATTGTATCGTTCGTTACAATTTGCAACAGATTGGTAAGAAATATTTGAGTCGCGGGGAATTATATTTTATATGGTTTATGCAAATCTTTATTGAATGATATATGAATTAGTTCTTTGTATATTGTCTATTTTTTTTGTGATGCAATAAACGGGTCATGGTGAAGGATTGCTTGTAAAAAATGAACATGGCAAGTGAAACACCGATGACAAGAGCAGACATAATGAACAGGGCTGTAAGGCCGTTGCGGAAAATCTCTACAATGAGTTGGTTTAAAACGGTCACATCATCACTTTTCATGAAGCGGATCAAAGCGAGGATGGTTTTGTAAGCATACATACCCGGAATCATGGGTAATAATGCCGGGAATGAAAATACTTCTGCCGGGCAATGAGTCAGTCGGGCTGCTAGCATACTTAGAAGTCCGATTGTGAAGGCGGCAATTAGTGAGGAACTGGTCAAATCGAGAGGTGTGCTGTGAAGTAAATAGAAGCGATAAGCATGGCCGATGGCTGCCAATAATGCTGCGATGGCTACTGCACGTTTCGGAGGGTTGGAAATAACTGCAAATCCGGTAGCGGCTATTGCAGCGAATAAACCGTCGGCTATTACCGATAACCAGAATCCATTGTTCATAATATGTCCTTTCCTAAAATTAATAATGTTATTGATAAACCGATGGCTATGCAGATAATTAGTATGACAGCATTGATTGTCCGCGAGAATCCGACTAATACGTGACCTTCAAGTATGTCCAGGATAGAGTTGATCAGGGGTACTCCGGGGATCAGATATAAGACGCTTGTTCCTAAAGCAACATCCTGAGTGGTACCTAAATTATAACGAACTCCAGTGGCGGCTATCATTGAGGCGATAAAAGAACAGATTATAAAAATTACCATGTGGTTCAAATGGCGTCTGGTTAGTTCCTGACGTATGAAAAAACCGGCCATTGTTGCCATCCATACCAATCCGATGGCTATGGAATCTCCGCCGAATAAACGGCAAAAAGCGGCGTTGGCACAGGCAACCAGCAGTAAGACAACCCAGCGTGACATCCGTGGGGTGTTGGCAATGATGTTGAATTTATGTTGTAATTCATATAAACCAGGATTATGATCATAAGCTTCCCAGCTTAAGGTGCTCAAGTCTGAGATTGTTCGGAAATTCAGAGCCATGGTTGGTATTTTCCGAACATAAGTACGTCGGATAGAATAATCCTCTATGTGTTTTACGGTCATGGTGATGTTCCGCTGAAAAATGGTCATGTCCACACCGTAACCAAATGATTCCGCTATACGTGTTACGTTTTTTACGATTCGTGAAGTATGACTACCTACTGCCATCAAAGTTGTAGAATAGTCCAGCAGAAAATTGGATAATTCTTGTATTTCTTTTTTCGTTTCGGTGGTATTCATAGTTTGATTTCGATCAATATCTCATCTTTGCTTACAATCTGGTCTTCTTTTACACAAACCCGATTTATTTTTCCTTTATTGTCAGCAATAATGGTATTTTGCATTTTCATGGCTTCGAGTACGGTGAGGGCTTCGCCTTTATTGATCTCCTGGCCCGGAGTGACCATGACGTCCAATATTTTTCCCGGCATGGGAGCTTTAATAATTTCAATGGACTTATTGTTCCGGCTTGCTGTGAGTAATTTTTTCCGTTTTAGTGAAAATGGGGATTCTATGGAAAAGGTGTAAGCAACTCCGTTAAGTAAAATTTCATATTCATTTTGTTTCCGGGAAACGATTTCTACCGGATAGCGCAGTCCTTTGTATGAAAGAATCAGAAAACCGTCAGCCTCTTCTACAAGATCGATTCGGAGTTCTTGTCGTTTCAGGCTGAATTCGTAGTTGTTTTTGATCGTAAATTCATATTCCGTATTATTGTCGCTGAGGGCGATAAATTTTGTTTTTTCTTTATTATCCATTGCGGTCATTTTAGAGGTTTCTGATTCGTTTGTTCAGCACCCAGGGATCTATTGGCGTATCTGGGCCGATTTCCGGAGTGTTTTCATGGGTATAGGTATATATGGCAAACAGGGCTGCCAGCAATTCCTCATGAGGTTCGCGCCAGATTATAGAGGTAAGTTGGGTTTCAATAAAGGAGGTATCAAAATCACCTTTACGGTAAATTTCGTTGTGAAGTACGGATTTACAAAATGGGATTGTAGTGCGTATACCTTTCACATGAAAACGTTCAAGAGCCGATAATGCCCGCTCTATAGCTTGCTCCCGGTTATCTCCGGTGACGATCAGTTTCGCTACCATCGAGTCAAAAAAAGGTGTAATTTCTGATCCGGGAGCGATACCTGTTTCGATGCGGATATGGTTGCCTTGCGGCAGACGTAATTTCCGTATTGTACCCATACTGGGGGAAAATCCGTATTGTACGTTTTCTGCATTGATCCGGCATTCAATCGACCAACCGTTGAGATGGACCTGGGATTGGCGTATAGGCAGTTTACGTCCTGCAGCAATGTTGAATTGTAGTTCTACCAAATCAAGTCCTGTGATTTCTTCGGTTATGGGGTGTTCCACTTGTATGCGGGTATTCATTTCCATAAAGTAGAAGTGTTTTTGACGGTCGAGTAAAAATTCAACCGTACCCAGACTTTGGTAGCCGGCAGTTTGGGCCAATGATACGGCTGCTTTTGCCATTTTTTTTCGTAGCCGTTCGTCGAGGGCAGGAGAAGGAGCTTCTTCCATTATTTTTTGGTGTTTTCGTTGTATAGAACATTCACGCTCACCAAGGTGGATGATATTCCCGTAGTTATCGGCTACGATTTGAAATTCGATATGCTTGGGATTTTCAAGGTATTTTTCGATAAATACAGAAGGATCATTAAAAGCGACTTGCGCTTCTGCTGTTGCAATTTTATAAGACGGAGCCAGCTCATTGGGGGTTCGGACAATACGCATTCCGCGTCCACCACCACCGGAAACAGCTTTGATAATAATAGGATAGCCTAATTTGTGGGCTATGGTAACAGCTTCGTCGATATTTCCTATTGCCTTTTGACTGGCTCCTAATATCGGGACTCCACTGCGTGCAGCTATTTCTTTGGCAGCGACTTTGTCTCCCATTAGTTTAATAATTTCAGGAGATGGTCCGATAAAAATAATGCCGGCTTGCCGGCAACGTTCGGCCAATTCAGCGTTTTCGGATAAATAACCATAGCCCGGATGAAGAGATTCGATCCCATATTTGCCGGCTAATCCGATTAGCATGTCGATGTTTAGAAATTCGGATATATTACTGTCTGTTTCCGGAAAATCTATGACCGTATCTGCCGTTGACAAATAAACAGCTTCCGGTTCTTTTGTGGTGCGTATGGCATAGGTATGGATACCCATGCGTTTGGCCGTACGGGCTATTCGGATGGCTATTTCACCCCGATTGGCGATTAAAACAGATTTTATCATAGTGTAAGTGTGTTTACTTTGTTAAAGAGGGATGTTACCGTGTTTACGTCGTGGCAAGCTTATCGATTTTTTTTCCAGAGATTTCAGAACCCGGATAATTTTCAGGCGGGTGCTTGCCGGGTCGATAACTTCATCTATAAATCCTTTTTCATTGGCGATATATGGATTGGCAACTTCATTTCGATATTGTGTCAATAACTCCTTTTTCAGGGTTATCGGGTCTTCTGCTTTGGTCAATTCTTTATGGTAAAGAATTGCGATGGCCCCATCAGGCCCCATGACGGCTATTTCTGCCGTTGGCCAGGCAAAATTATAATCCCCCCCAATCCCTTTACTGTTCATTACAATATAAGCTCCACCATAAGATTTACGGAGTACGACTGTAATTTTGGGTACTGTTGCCCGTGTATAAGCATACAGTAATTTAGCACCGTGTCGAATGATTCCGGCATGTTCCTGGTCTGCTCCAGGTAAGAAACCGGGAACATCTTCCAATGTCACGACCGGAATGTTGAAACTATCGCAGAAATTGATAAAACGGGCAGCTTTGACCGATGAATCGATGTCCAGTGTTCCGGCCATAATTTGGGGCTGATTGGCGATGATGCCGGTAGCATAACCTCCGAAACGGGCTAAACCAATGATGATATTGGGAGCATGATTTTCAGCTATCTCCAAAAACTTTCCCCTGTCGGCAATTAAACGGATAATATCCCTCACGTCATAGGGCTTATCCGGATCTTCGGGTACGATATCCCGAAGGCTTTCTTCTATTCGGTCGGCGGGGTCATCTGTTGTCAGGAAAGGAGCATTTTCGATGTTATTGGACGGTAAGTAAGAAAGTAACATTTTTACTCCCAGCAAGGTATTTTCATCGTCGTTAAAGACAAAGTCGGCAACTCCTGATTTTACTGCGTGTACAGAAGCTCCTCCCAATTCTTCTGGCGTGACGGTTTCATTCAGAACTTGTTTGACGACATTAGGGCCCGTGACAAACATATAACTGGTATTGGCTGTCATGAAAATGAAGTCGGTGAGAGCGGGAGAATAAACGGCTCCCCCGGCAGCGGGACCCATTATGACAGAAATTTGAGGGATCACTCCGGAGGCCAACACATTACGGCGGAAAATACCGGCATATCCAGCCAGACTGGCTACTCCTTCCTGAATCCGAGCCCCTCCGGAGTCGATCAGACCGACAACGGGGGAGCCTGTCTTCAAGGCCATGTCCTGTATTTTCATGATTTTGGCTGCATGTACGGAGCCTAACGATCCCCCCTGTACATTGAAATCCTGTGAGTAGGCAAATACCTGTCGTCCGTTGACCTGCCCAAATCCTGCAATTACTCCGTCGCCGTATGAGCATACCGCTTTACCAAATGATGTCGGGGCTGAAGGCGAGTAGGCATCTACTTCTTCAAATGTCCCTGTGTCGAAAAGAAGCAATATACGCTCCCGGGCTGTTAGTTTTCCCCGGTTATGTTGTTTTTCCTCATATTCTTTGCCGTATTGCCGGACTAAATTTTCCTGTCTTTCCCTGAATTTTTCAAAAGATTTTCTCATACTAATTAGTTTATGTACTATTTAGCTTTGCACAAAATAAAGGAAATGGAAATAATATTCTGCCGCTTATTGATTGCGACTGATAAGATATGACTCTGGCTTTATTTCGCGAAAGCATTGTCAATACTGCTTAGGCAGGTATCCTGACTTTCACCGTTTTTACCGTCCTTCCCATCTTTGGCAGACAGTGGAACTGATTGGAAAAATTTCGTGGTGATTACAGTTGCGCGACAGTCCGTGATTCTCACACGGTTCCCTATTCTCCCTGCACTGGCAGGGCACCTAAACAGTTTGATTTGCGTTTTGTAAGAACTTATGTGGAACAAAAATATAAAATTATCTGTTTGATTCTTATTTTTTATTAGAAAAGTTTACGTGGTTTACGGAATATCGTTTTTATTCCTTTATTGCTTTTGTTTTTCTTTTTATTTTAAAATATTTCTTTAAAAATTAAAGAAAAAAAGTGGGAATATGAATTTATTTGAATACATTTGTGTCGTCATGGTGACCTGTCCTCATACTGAGGAATGGGTTGAATAGGGAATCCGGTGGGAATCCGGAACTGTACCCTCAGCTGTATGTTCTTTAAAAGGGTTTTGCATTCTGATGGTCACTTTTTCCATAAGGAGAAGGGAAGACCGCAAAACCCGGAATGAGTCAGAAGACCTGCCTGACATATAGTTGCCGCTTGTTTCGGGGAATAGAAACAGAGGTTTGTGCGTTGTTTTTCTAATCATTTTGAGCGAAAGAGTACGGTTGTATTCTGAAAAACACGAAGAATAAACTCGTTTTACGGGCTTGGATAAAAGGTGCTTTTTGTCGGTTTAAAAAAGTATACTCTATCGTTTCCGTAAATGAGCGTACCTATGTTATAAAACATACGGAGGGGATTCGTTGTGTTTTTGATTAAAGAAATATTTCTTTATTAACAATATTATTAATCAATAAAACGATACTGACTATGATGACTAAAGCCGAGTACATTGAAAGCCTCCGCAAATTGAATCTGAAAGTTTATTTTATGGGGGAACAGATTGAGAATCCGGTAGACCACCCAATGATTCGTCCTTCTATGAATTCTGTTGCCAAAACTTATGAATTGGCAGAAAAACCGGAATTTCAAGATTTGATGACGGTTTATTCACCTTTGATCGGGAAAAAGATTAATCGTTTCTGTCATTTGCATCAAAGTACTGAAGACCTGGTAAATAAAGTGAAAATGCAACGTCTTATGGGGCAGCATACGGCTGCTTGTTTTCAGCGTTGTGTAGGCATGGATGCTTTTAATGCTATTTTTTCTACAACGTTTGAGATGGATCAGGCTTTAGGAACCGTGTATCATAAACGTTTTACCGAGTATATGAAATTTGTACAGGAAAACGATTTGACCGTTGATGGTGCAATGACCGATCCGAAAGGTGACCGTAGTTTATCTCCGTCGAAACAAGAAGATCCGGATTTGTATATGCATGTGGTGGAAGTACGTGAGGACGGGATTGTGGTATGTGGCGCGAAGGCTCATCAAACCGGTGCGGTAAATTCGCATGAGCATTTGATCATGCCAACGGTAGCAATGAAGGAAGAAGATAAGGATTATGCCATATCGTTTGCCGTGCCTTCGGATGCAGAGGGAGTGTTTATGATTTATGGCAGGCAGTCCTGTGATACACGTAAACTGGAAGACCAGGCTGATATGGATCTTGGTAATTCCCAATATGGGGGACATGAGGCATTGGTGGTTTTTGACGATGTTTTCGTTCCGAAAGAAAGGGTATTTATGTGTCGTGAGTACGAGTTTGCTGGTATGATGGTGGAACGTTTTGCCGGTTATCACCGGCAGTCGTACGGCGGATGCAAAGTAGGTGTCGGGGATGTATTGATCGGTGCTGCCGCTTTGGCTGCTGATTATAACGGAGTACCGAAGGCCAATCATATAAAAGATAAACTTATTGAAATGATGCATCTTAATGAGACCCTTTATGCCTGTGGTATTGCCTGTTCGGCTGAGGGAGAGCGGATGCCGGCCGGAAATTATCAGATCAATTTATTGCTGGCCAATGTGTGTAAACAGAATATTACCCGTATGCCTTATGAAATTGCCCGCTTGGCAGAAGATATAGCTGGCGGATTGATGGTGACGATGCCTTCTGAAAAAGATTTACGGGACGAGAAATTAGGGCCATATGTTGATAAGTATTTGAAAGGTGCAGTCGGAACTTCTACGGAAAACCGGATGCGTATTTTGCGGTTAATCGAAAATATCACCTTGGGAACGGCTGCTGTGGGGTATCGTACGGAGTCTATGCATGGGGCGGGGTCTCCACAGGCACAGCGAATTATGATTGCCCGGCAGGGAAATCTGAATGCTAAGAAAGCATTGGCTAAAGTGATTGCTAAAATTGATGAAAGCAAAAATAATAAATGATATCGGTTTTGAAGAGCGGGTCCGGGAAATTATTCTTCTTCGGATTCGCCCTTATTTGTTGAAACATGGCGGAGATTTGAGTGTGAATGAAATCCGGGGAAGGGATGTCGGTGTCGTTTTTTGGGGAGCTTGCGGAAGTTGTCCGGCGGCCCAGACAACTGTTGAGTTGGTCGTGGAGAAAAAATTGCGTTCTGAGTTGAAAGAAGAGCTCGGACGTGTATATCTGATCAATGAAACAGATCCCGAATTATTGGCCTTTGCCCGGCAATTATTAAATCGAAAGAAGTGATTTTAATCAAGGAATATGGAATGGAAAGAAATATATAAAGACCGTTTTGTAACAGCGGAAGAGGCTGTCCGGGCTATTGAAGACGGCGATCGGGTTGTATTCGGGCATGCTGCTGCCTGTCCGCAGATTGTACCTTCGGAAATGGTGGCTCAGAAGGGACGTTTGCATAATGTCGGTATTTATCATATGTTGACTCTCAACAATGGAGTCTACCTGACACCCGAGACGGAAGGGCATTTCCGCCATATAACGAATTTTGTAGGCAGTAATTCCCGACAGGCGGTCGCGGATGACCGGGCTGATTTTCTTCCGGTATTTTTTTATGAGATTCCACAGCTTTTCGATTCGATATATCCGGTGGATGTCGCTGTCATACAGGTGTCTTGTCCGGATAATGAAGGTAATTGCAGTTTCGGATTAGCCTGTGATTACACTAAGGCAGCGGCAGAAAAGGCTAGGCTGGTAATTGCAGAAATGAATGAAAATATGCCTTATGTATATGGGGATAACTTGATTCATATGTCAAGATTGGATTATGTTATTTCAACAAAAGAGCCTGTTCCCGAGATTCCTTTGCCTACAATTACGGAGGTGGAAAAAGCGATCGGAAGGTATTGTGCTTCTCTGATAGAGGATGGATCTACTTTACAACTGGGGATCGGGGCTATTCCGGATGCTGTGCTTATGTTTATGGGGGATAAAAAGGATTTGGGAATCCATACGGAGATGTTTTCAGATGGTGTGATCGCTTTGGTTGAATCCGGAGTAATTAACGGGAGTAAAAAAACGTTGCATCCGGGTAAACTGGTTGCTACTTTTCTTATGGGGACGCGCCGTTTGTATGATTTCGTTCATAATAACCCTAATGTAGAGATGCATCCGGTAGATTATGTAAACGATCCGCGTGTTATAGCAAAAAATGAAAAGATGGTTTCTATTAACTCTTGCATTGAGGTTGATCTGATAGGGCAGGTTGCTTCCGAAACCATTGGTCTGAAGCAATTCAGCGGTACGGGAGGACAGGTGGATTATGTTCGGGGGGCAGCTTGGTCGGCCGGAGGTAAATCCATTATGGCGATGCCATCGACAGCGGCCAAAGGGAAATCTTCCCGGATTGTACCTTTTCTGACACATGGTGCGGCAGTCACGACTTCACGTAATGATGTGGATTATGTTGTTACAGAGTACGGTATTGCCCGATTGAAAGGGAAAACTTTAAAGCAACGGGCAGAAGCTTTGATTGCTATTGCGCATCCTGATTTTCAGCCAATGCTGGAAGAAGAGTATCATAAACGTTTTAAATGATAATGGGAGTAAAATGGTTGCTCATTGGGGGGCAGATTTTATATTTCAATTCTGTTTATATCGTCTCATGTGAGAAGATTACAGAGCGTTTAAATGTGTTACTAATTATGGTAAAGTATTAATATAAATTGATATGCAACTATTCAAATTGAGAACCCGTTTGAGCAAATTCGACGATTTTGTTGCCTTTGCTCGTGAATTTAAATTATCCGAACACGATTTGGTGATTACCAATGAATTTCTTTATGAGCCTTTTATGAAAGCGCTTGATTTGCCTTGTCATTTTATTATGCAGGAAAAGTATGGGATGGGGGAGCCGTCGGATAAAATGATGAATACGATATTGAATGAGGTAAAGGGGATAGAATATGACCGTGTGATTGCTGTTGGAGGAGGTACTGTGATTGATATTTCGAAACTTTTTGTACTGAAAGGGATGGAAGATGTAACAGATGCTTTCGAGCGAAAGATCCCGGTTGTGAAAGAAAAACAGTTGGTGATATTGCCAACTACCTGTGGTACGGGAAGTGAGGTGACAAATATATCAATAGCGGAAATCACTTCTAAACATACGAAAATGGGATTGGCTGATGATGCGATTGTTGCTGACGATGCCGTATTGGTTCCGGAGTTGTTAAGAGGTTTGCCTTTTAAATTTTATGCCTGTAGTTCTATAGATGCCTTGGTGCATGCAGCAGAATCTTATGTTTCTCCTAAGTCTAATCCTTATACTCGTCTTTATTGCCGTGCTGCTATCGAAACAATATTGGATGTTTTTAAGGGGATAGCAAAAGAAGGCCCCGACTATCGTTTTAAGCGCTTGGAGGATATGCTGATGGCCAGTAATTATGCCGGTATTGCTTTCGGGAATACAGGTGTGGGGGCTGTACATGCTTTGTCATATCCTTTGGGAGGAAATTATCACGTACCTCATGGTGAATCGAATTATCAATTTTTTACGGAAGTGTTTAAATTGTACAATGCAAAGAAACCTTCGGGAGATATTGCCGGACTGAACGAGCTGTTGTGTGTCCGGTTGGGGATAAATGAGAACCCTTACCCGGTGCTTGATGAATTGTTAGGACAATTGATCCCCAAAAATAATTTGAGGACATATGGGATGATGTCTGAGGAAATTCAGGGGTTCACTACTAATGTGCTGCAAACCCAACAGCGTTTGCTGGCTAATAATTATGTACCTCTGACAGAGGATGAAATCAGAGATATTTATCGGATACTATATTGATCGATTTGTGATAATCTATATATAAACGTTTTGATACTCATGTTTATAAAGATTGTTTAGACCGGAATTGAAACGGAGTTTTAACAAGTCAATGGATAAAAACTATAAAAGAAAATAGTATGGAAATAAAAGAAATGGTTGTAAAGGCCCGCAAGGCACAGGATATTTACGAGCATCATTTTGATCAAGACCAGGTAGATCGGGTCATCAAAGAAGCAGCTCGTGTGATTTATGATCATGCAGAGGAGCTGGCTCGCATGGCTGTTGATGAAACCGGTATGGGGGTTTATGAGCATAAGGTAGCTAAAAATCGTAATAAATCTAAAGGAGTATGGTATAATCTGAGGGGTAAAAAGTCTATGGGAATCATTGATATGGATGAAAAAACCGGACTGATTGAGATTGCTAAGCCAATAGGTGTGGTGGCGGGGATTACACCGATGACTAATCCGATTGTAACGCCTATGTCAAAGATTATTTTTGCTTTAAAGACTAAAAATGCCATTATTATCGCTCCGCATCCGCAGGCAAAAAAATGTTCGGCGTGGGCTGTTAAATTAATTCGGGAAACCGTTGTACCTTTAGGTGTTCCTGGGGATTTAATACAGGTAATTGAAGAGCCGTCCATCGATAAAACAAAAGAATTGATGGAAACTTGTGATGTTGTTGTGGCTACAGGAGGTATGCCGATGGTGAAATCTGCTTATTCTTCAGGAAAACCTTCTTTCGGAGTTGGGGCCGGAAATGTACAGGTTATACTTGATCGGAATATCGATTTGAATGCCGCTGCAGAAAAAGTAATTACGGGACGCGCTTTCGACAATGGAATTATTTGTTCCGGTGAACAATTTTTCACGTATCCGGCAAGTGAACGACAGGCTGTGATTCAGGCATTTATGGCTCGCGGTGCTTATTTTGTCACACCGGAAGAAAAGGTATGTTTATTGGATACGCTTTTCCCGGATGGGAAGATCAATAGGAGCCTGGTTGGACAGTCTGTTTCAAAAATTGCCGAAGCAGCAGGTTTTGTTTTACCCGAAGGAACCCGGGTAATCGTTGCTGAAGCGGAAGGTATCGGACATGCTGATCGCATTTGTAAAGAGAAGATGTTTCCGGTAATGGGATGTATCGGATATGATAATTTTGAAGAAGCTCTGCGGATTGCTAAAACTAATTTGACGATGGAAGGAAATGGACATACGGCTGGAATCCATTCCAATGACCAAGCCAATGTTATTAAAGCAGGTACGGAATTGTCCGTTTCACGTCTGATCGTAAATGCTCCCTGTGCCACAACAGCAGGAGGATCTATTCAGAATGGCCTTCCTGTAACGAATACGTTGGGATGCGGTAGTTGGGGAAATAACTCTATCTCGGAAAATTTTACATATAAACATCTCTTGAATATAACCCGTATTGCTCCGCTTTCAGCGCGTATCCATGTCCCTTCGGATGCTGAAATATGGACCGATTGATAAGGTTTGTTTTACCGCGATTTTGCAGTGCTCGTGGACAAAAAAGATATTTCGGAGTGGCGTCATGATTTATTGTATAAGTCTGCGGCCTGCAAAATTTTAAAATTGAATTTCTGAAAATAATATGGATTTGCAACTGGATATCAAAGAGATTTTTACTGCTTTTATGGTTTTGTTTGCCGTGATAGATATTACAGGCTCTACACCTATTATTATAAATTTGAATGCAACAGGTAAACATGTTCAGTCAGGTAAGGCTGCTTTGATTTCTTATGTAGTCATGATCGTTTTTTTATTTGCGGGAGATGCTCTTCTGCAACTTTTCAATGTAGACATTTCTTCGTTTGCTATTGCCGGAGCCATGGTGCTTTTGGTTTTGGCTATCGAGATGATTTTTAGTGTTGAGATTTTTCGTAACGACGGACCTGTTGGAAGTGCAACTATTGTTCCTGTGGTTTTTCCTTTGGTAGCCGGAGCCGGAACGCTGACAACGGCTCTTTCTTTGCGTGCAGAATGCCATCTTATCAACCTTGTTGTAGCTATTACGCTTAATATACTGCTCGTTTATTTGGTACTTCGTAACGCTTATCTTGTTGAACGTATCCTGGGAAAAAGTGGTGTCTGTGTGTTGCGTAAATTTTTCGGAATAATCCTGTTGGCAATGTCTGTACGGCTTTTTGTTGGGAATCTGACAGTTTTGTTGGCCAGTTTTGTGAAATAATGATATTGTTGTCGAGTATAAAGTTTCTATTTTTGTATTATTTTAAATTGAAATATTTATAAAAAGTTTTCCAAAATATTTCTTAGTAAATTGATTGCTAGTATTATTTGTAATTTTTTTTAGTAGAAAATTTATAAAAATAATCATTTTAATATTTTGATGATGTATTATTTTGTTTATATTTGTGATATGGATAGGTTATTACTAACTGCAAACTTTAAACAAATGGAGAAAAATTATTCTTTTTCAAAAATCATAAAGCGTACCGGCGAGATTTGTGATTTTAAACCGGAGAAAATAGAGCAGGCTATTTTTAAGGCTATGCGTGCCTCCGGTTGTCCGAACCGTAAAACAGCCCATTTAATTTGTGAGCAGGTGTTGAAGCTGTTGACTTCTGCATTGGCTATTGGTGAAATTCCGCATGTAGAGCAAGTGCAAGATCTGGTTGAGCAGGTTTTGTTCCGGCATGGGGATTTTGAGTTGATGAAGCTTTATTTGCTTTATCGTAAACAACACGAGCAAATTCGAAATTCAAAGACATGGCTTTCGAATGTAGAGGTTATGGATGATTATTTATTGCTCAACGATTGGAGAGTAAAAGAAAGTGCTAATTCTTCTTATTCTTTGCAAGGACTGAATCAACATATTTCTACACAAATTACTTCCAATTATTGGCTTTCTAAGCTCTATCCGGAGCGAATAGCTGAAGTGCATAGAAGTGGGGTGTTGCATATTCATGATTTGGGCTTTTTAAGTGTATATTGTGTCGGTTGGGATTTGAAGGATTTGTTAACGGTTGGTTTTCGCGGAGTGGAAGGTAAAGCTCAAAGTCGGCCGGCACGGCACTTCCGGACTGCTTTGGGACAGATTGTAAATTTTTTCTATACTATGCAGGGTGAAGCAGCCGGAGCACAGGCTTTTTCTAACTTCGATACTTTTCTAGCTCCTTATATTCGTTTTGATGGCCTTGGATATGATCAGGTGAAGCAAGCTTTACAGGAATTTTTGTTCAATTTGAATGTGCCTACACGTGTGGGGTTCCAAACTCCTTTTACAAATATTACAATGGATTTGGTTGTGCCCGAATTTTTATGTAACGAACATATTGTTTATGGAGGGGAAATTCAGAAGGAAACCTATGGGGATTTTCAAACGGAAATGACGATGCTCAATAAAGCTTTTGCAGAGGTGATGAGTGAAGGGGATGCATCAGGTAGTCTTTTTTCTTTCCCGATTCCGACCTATAATATTACGCCTGATTTTGACTGGAATAATCCTGAATATGAAGGTATTTGGGAAATGACAGCTAAATATGGGATACCTTATTTTTCTAATTTTGTAAATTCAGATATGAAGCCCGATGATGTTCGCAGTATGTGCTGCCGGCTTCGTCTTGATAAGCGCGAATTAATGAAGCGGGGAGGCGGATTGTTTGCAGCAAATCCTTTGACCGGATCGGTAGGAGTTGTTACGGTTAATTTGCCTCGTCTTGGTTATGAAGCTGTATCTGAGGAGAATTTTTTCCAACGTTTGGAACATCTGATGGAATTAGCAAAAGAAAGTTTGGAAATCAAGCGGAAAGTCATTGAAAACTATACGGAAAGAGGGCTTTATCCTTATTCAAAATATTATCTGCGTTTTGTACAGGAGCGTTATGGGTGTTATTGGAAAAATCATTTTTCTACAATAGGCATCAACGGGATGAATGAATGTTGCCTGAATTTTCTCGGGGTTTCTATTACTCATCCTGACGGAGTCGGGTTTGCCCGTAAAGTGATGTTATATATGCGGGAAGTATTGGCCCGGTTTCAGGAAGAGACCGGGAATATCTATAATCTTGAGGCGACTCCTGCTGAAAGTACTTCTTATCGCTTTGCATTGTTGGATACAGCTGAATTTCCCGATATCATTGTTGCCAATCCTGAACAATTCCGGCAAGGTGCTCAGCCCTATTACACCAATTCCACCCATTTGCCGGTAAATTTTACGGACGATCTTTTCGAGGCACTTTGTCATCAGGATCAGTTGCAAGCTTTATATACGGGCGGGACGGTTTTTCATGTATTTACAGGGGAGAGCAGGATTTCTGCTCAAGCGGCTAAAAATATGGTCAGGAAGGTGACGTCAGCTTTTCGGCTGCCCTACATTACTTTATCTCCTTCATTCAGTATTTGTCCGTCACACGGGTATATTGCCGGGGAGCATTTCAATTGTCCGAAGTGTGGTTCACCCTCCGAAGTGTATAGCCGGATTGTAGGTTATATGAGGCCGGTGAGTCAATGGAACAATGGTAAACGTGCAGAATTTGACGATCGGAAGCTGTTCGATAAAAGTGTAATTGAAAAAGTTCCTGTATTATGAAAATAGGCGGATTTGTCCGGCAGAGCTTGATTGATTGGGAAGGGCGTTTGGTGGCGGTTGTTTTTACGAAGGGCTGTAATTTTCGCTGCGGCTATTGTCATAATCCGTATTTGGTGTTGCCTGGTTTATTCGGGCAAACGCCGGATATACGGGAAACCGTAATTCTGGCGTTCCTAAAAAAATGTCTCGGATGGCTTGACGGAGTTGTGATTTCCGGAGGAGAGCCTACCCTTCAACCGGATTTGCCGGATTTTATCCGGAAAATAAAAACAATGGGATATGTCGTGAAACTCGATACGAACGGTTCGAATCCTGTACAGCTCCGGCAATTGATCGGAGAGCATTTGATCGATGCCGTTGCAATGGATGTTAAATCAGAGCTTTCATTCCCGGCTTATCTAAAAGTTAATGCTGCGATGACTGAAGGAGATTTCGAACGGGTATGCGAATCCGTGCGATTAATTGAAAAATCGGGACTGGAATATCAGTTTCGCACGACGCTGATCCCTGGTGTTCAGTCTCCGGATGAAATCCATGCATTGAAAAATGAATTTGGTGAAGGTCATTTATTATTACAGAAATTCAGAGACGGTGATATTTTACAAAAACATTTGGATGTGAGATAAAAGATCATTAATATGTTTGTAAAATTTTTTCGTTAAATGATAGAAACCGAGATTTAAAACGGATCTCGGTTTTATTTTTAAAAAAAATTAAGAATTGTAGTTATGGATATTTGACATAAGTTGAAGATGTCTGTCATTATTGATAAATTTATATGTATCCAATATTTTTTTATAATAATAAACAAAATTGATGAAATTTTCTTTTTATAGATTTATAAAAAGAATATCTTTACACTCTGAAATGGTTCTTTTTGGCGCTTGCCAAAATCAGATTAAAAGGGAATACCGTGAGATTCGGTGACAGTAGCCGTTGCTGTGTATCCCGGTACGATAATGATCGTACAAGTTTGTAACTTTTTGTCACTGGAAAACTCTGGGAAGGCGTTACAAACGGGATAAGTCAGAAGACCTGCCTTTTCAATTTACGGATTTTACTCCTGCGGCGTTCGGGAAGTAGGTCAATGGTGTTGTGTGCAACACTGTTATAAACTATTTGGGTTATCACCTGTTGTAAAATCTGTATTTTTTATCAGTTAATTATTGCATTTCTCCGGAGGAAATGAATGTGTATAATTTAAAATAGTTTATTATGGAAAGATTTAGATTTTATTTTGCAGCTTTATTATTTGCTGGTTCTATCGTGTTTTCTTCTTGTAGTAATTCTGACGAGCTTATCCCGGAATCCCTTCCTGTAGAACCCCAATCCCGTGTTGCTGGAACATTTGTGTGTGATTTTGAAAGTGTACCGGCTTCGGAATTAGCGAATTCGGCTTACGGCACGAATCTGTATGACGGTTCATATACCGGCTACTACGATGCGACAACCGGTTTGTATATGGGTTTGAATGTCGTGGGGGGATATGGTTATGCTAGCGGTGGTTTTGCTATGTCACAGTATAATGATATGACTACAGCAGGATATTTAAACCAGTGCAGTGTCTATTATGACGATGAGACTACCCATAAAGGAGGGCATAACGGTTCTTCGACTTTTGCTGTGGCTTATGGTTACTATGATGACCCGGTTACTTCGGTTTCCTATGATTCTCGTCCTAAAATGTATTTTAAAGACAATAACGAATATACGATCGAATCGGCTTGGGTAACCAACAACACATATGCTGTATTGTCGATGATGAACGGAGACAGTTTTGCCAAGAAGTTTTCCTATGCCGACAAGGATTGGTATAAACTGACGATAACCGGCTATAAAGCCGACGGCGTTACGGTTACCGGTACGGTGGAGGTTTATTTGGCAGATTTCCGTACAAAGAGATCTCCCGGGATATTGACAGCATGGAAACAGGTAGATTTATCTGTTTTAAATAAAGTGAATAAACTGGTGTTTAATGTATCCAGTTCGGATGCCGGACAATATGGCTTGAATACGCCGGCTTACTTTTGTATAGACGATATTACCGTTACTAAAAATTAATTCAAAAAGTTTCCCGGAAGTCTATATTCCGGGAAACTTTCCGATTTATTCTGGGAGATATGAGAAAAATAACACTTTTGTTTATTTGGGTTATTTCTTTTTTGTTTTTTTGTTTTTCCTGTATGGATTACGGGCCTATAGAAACAGAAGATTTTGCTCCGACAGGAGATGGTCTGTTCATTACCAATGAAGGTAATTTTATGTACGGGAACGCCTCGCTTTCTTATTATGATCCAAAAACAAAGCAAGTGGAAAATGAGGTGTTTGCCCGGGCAAATGGTATGAAGCTGGGAGATGTGGCACAATCGATGATAATCCGGGACGGGAAAGGCTATGTGGTCGTAAATAATTCAGGCGTTATTTTTGTCATTGATGTCAATAATTTTAAGGTATTGGGAAATATAAAAGGCTTGACTTCTCCGCGATACATCTATTTTTTGAGTGATACAAAAGCGTATATCACAGATTTATATGCGCCGGTGATTACCGTTTTCAATCCTCAAACACTGGAAAAGATAGGGCGTATCGATACGAAAGGGCATAAATCTACCGAACAAATGGTACAGTACGGAAAGTATGTATTTACCAATTGCTGGTCTTATGACAATAAGATACTGGTGATTGATTCGGAAAAGGACGAAGTAGTCGATTCCATCACCTTGGGAATTCAGCCGACCTCTTTGGTCATTGATAAATACAATAAGATATGGACAGTGACAGACGGGGGGTATGAAGGAAGTCCTTACGGGTATACAGCTCCTTCTTTGTACCGTATTGATGCAGCGACACGGAAGGTGGAAAAGGAATTTAAGTTTAAAAAAGGAGATTGGCCTTCTGAAGTAAATTTGAACGGGACACGTGATACCCTTTATTTTATTAATAATGATGTCTGGTGTCTGGATGTGACGACTAATCGTTTTCCACTCCGGCCTTTTCTTCCCTATAAAGGTACGTTGTTTTACGGTTTGACGGTTGATCCGGTGACTTCCGAGGTATATGTTGCGGATGCTATCGATTATGTGCAGCCGGGTGTCGTTTATCGTTTTACTCCTCAGGCTGTTCCGCTGGATACTTTCCGGGTGGGAATAATTCCGGGGGCGTTTTGTTTTAAGTAAAAAAGATTTAATCTTAAATTAAGCAAATTAGATATGAAGAATAGATTAAGACGATGGGGAATTGTATTTCCCTTGATTATGGTACTAGGAATGGTATCCTGTAATGACGATGATGACAAAGTGGTGCCCGAACCGGAACCCGTTATCACTCTGGATAGTGAAACCGGCGTTTATTTGGTAAAAGTAGGGCGGCAATTGGTCATTAATCCTACGGTAGAGCATGATAAAGGTGCATATTACTCATGGATTATTGAAGGTAAATTGGTCGGTATGGAAAAAAGTTATACATTTTCTTCAGATACATGTGGCAAGGTATTCGTTATTTTTCGGGTAGAAACGAAAAATGGGGCAGCAGAAGAAGAGATGCGGGTGGATGTTGCAGAACTTGCTCCCCCCGTGATTTCGTTGATGATGCCTGCTGGTGGTTTGAAAGTGTTGGCTAATACGGATTATAAGTTGAATCCGGATGTGCAGAATCGGGAAGGGGCTACTTACAAATGGACACTGGAGGATCAGGTTGTCAGTACTGACAGTTGTTATATTTTTAATCAGCCGGAGTTGGGGCATTATACCATATCGCTTGAAGTAATAAATGAAGATGGAAAAGGGGAAAAAACAATTGATATCGACGTCGTGGATCAGATGCCCTATAAAGTAGAATTTGACAAACCTACTTATTTTGCAGAAAATAATGAACGGAGTGTATTTTCCGGTAAGACGATTTATTTACAACCTTCTCTGGAATACTTTATGGCACCTGCTTATGTATGGACGATAGACGGTAGGGAAGTGGATAATGGAGGAAAAGCTTTATTTGCTTATACTCCTGATGCAGCCGGAGAATATACGATCGGAGTAAAGGTGACTGAAACTGCAAATAGCGGTCCACAGATTATTACCCGGAATATAATCCGGACCGGTTCGGCAAGTGTCGAGTCGACGGTAAAAGTAATTTGCTATGGAACGGAAGATAGCAGAAAGCGTCCGGTGACGGCTGCGAGTTCCGCATTATGGAATAAAGTCTATGAGTATTGTCCGGCTCCGGGACAATTTATCAATGAAACCAAGACGGGGGGATTTCTCGGGAATGAAATTACTCATGAACAAGCTGTAGCTTACGCGGAAGAACGGCTGAAACCGGGAAATGTATGGGTATCTTTAGGTGGTTTCGGGGGGTATATTGTTGTGGGATTCGATCATAGTATTGAGAATAAAGGCGGTTTTGACGGATATGATTTTTCGATTACCGGAAATCAGTTTGAGGGCAGTTCTGAACCGGGTATCGTTTGGGTGATGCAGGACGTAAACGGAAATCTTTTACCGGATGATGAGTGGTATGAATTGAAAGGGAGTGAAACAGATAAAGAGGAAACCGTTCAGGAATATGCCGTGACTTATTATCGTCCTGCCGGGCCTGGAATGAAGGTAGAGTGGACGGATATGAACGGGAAGACCGGTTCGATCGATTATTTGATCGAATACCATTCACAACCGTATTATTATCCCAACTGGATCAAAGAGGATTCCTATACATTGAAAGGAACTTGTTTAAAAGCCAGGAATGTACAGGATCCGACAACCGGTTTTTGGGACAATCAGTCTTTTGATTGGGGATATGCCGACAATTTCGGACAAGACAAGGCTGACGGTGATAATGCGGAGGCCGGGCCATTACAGACCTATTTTAAAATCGGTAACGCTATCAATCGTGACGGATCGCCTGCTAATCTGAAATATATCGATTTTATAAAGGTACAGACGGGTACGAATGCCAAAAGCGGTTGGTTGGGAGAGCAATCGACGGAGGTTTTGTCGTTTGAGGATAAAAACATGAGTAAATAACGGAAATAATAAAAAATATATGAAAAGGGTTTTTAAAATAGGTTGTCTGTTATTAGGTATTGCTTTTGCTTTCAGCAGTTGTTCGGATGATGACGATGGCCCCTTTGAAGGTGCGGACAATTATATTACGGCAGTGACTTTAACACAGGGAGGTGAGACCTATAAAGCGGTAATTGACGGAGATAGTATTACAGTAACAATTCCATATACGGTTTCTTTGGATGGAGCGACAGCGGTTTTTGAACATTCGGAGTTAGCTGTGATTACTCCTGATCCGGCAACGATAACCGGTTGGAATAGTGAACGCCAGTTTCGGGTAACTGCTTATAATAATGCTGAGAAACGGTATGTTTACCGGGTTATTCATGCCGATATTCCGAATGAAGGTGATGTTTTTTTACGTACACAGGCCGATGTGGAGGCTTTGGCCGAAAGCGGAGTGACTATTATCCGTGGAAATTTAGTGATCGGAACTTATTCAGGGAAAGACAGCGTCACCGATTTATCAGGATTGACAGCATTGAAAGAAGTTGGAGGAAGTGTTATTGTAAATAATAATTATTTTGGTACGGATTTGAGTGGATTGGAACATTTGGAAAAAGTCGGTTCCATAAAAATCGGAACGGCTGCAGAACCTTCCCGGACCTCTTTGTTGGCTATGGTAAGATTTCCGAAATTGCGGGAGATTACGTCAGAATTTATTGTCAATAATACGAATGTACAGTGGGTACAGGCTCCGGAATTACAATCTATAGGAGAATCGTTGCTGATGTTTTCTGAGAATCTGACTTCCGTGACCTTTCCGTCATTGCAAACGGTGGGTTTGGATATACAGGTGAGAGGGATAACGGAAGGTGTCTCCGAATATGGAAGTCTTGTAAAAGCAATCGAATTTCCGCTTTTGAAACAGATCGGAGGAAAACTGTCTGTTATGAAAATGGCAGCTCTGGAAACGGTGAACTTTCCTTTGCTTTCTTCAGTCAACGGTATTAATGTGGCTAATGCCCGTTCCCTTCAGGAATGGAATTGTCCGGCTTTGGAAAGTTGCAGTGATATCAGTATAATTCCTTTAACGAGGGATGTTGACGCTACTCCGTTGGAGAAATTGAATCTGAAGGCGTTGAAGGAGATTTCCGGCGATTTGACTTTGACGAGATTAGGTATCAAAGACCTGACAGGATTAGAAGCATTGGAAAAGGTTGGTGGTATATTGAAATTACAGTCTGATAAAAATTTGGAAAGCTGGGACCTGGTAAATCTGAAACATGTGGGAGGGATTTCTATTCTGACATCAATGAATAGTTTTGCTCCGGAGATAATGGATCTGTCTGGAATAAATTTTAACAGAGGTAAGTTGGAATTGAAAAGTCTTAATATTGGCACTCTTAAAGGGCCGGAAACATTTTATGGGGATATCGATTGGGTATTTTCTGTAAACACAGGGATTGAAGGATTTGCGAGAATTGAGGGGAATGTGAATCTGGATATAACCTATGCCGGTGCTGTTAATTGCTCTTTGCAGGAGGTTACGGGAAATTTGATTTTTTCTTGTTCCCGCAAGAATAAAGTATCATTTCCGTATTTGAAAAAAGTGGGTGGAAACATTGAGAGTGGTAAAAATAATGATTCGGATGCATCGGCTTTCGATTTTGGTGCCCTTACTGAAATTGGTGGATGGTTGTATTTGAATTCCAGGGCTTTGGAGACTTTTTTAGCTCCGGGGTTAAAAGCTGTCGGGAAACAACTTTGCCTGACCTTATCTGCATCCTGGAATGTTTCCGAAATCAATCTGTCTTCATTGGAAACGATTGGTCTGAAAGGTCCGGGTAAAAAGGACGACGTGAATACGTATGAACTGGAAATGCCGGTAGGACTGATACAACATTTTAGTTTGCCAAACTTGACAGAGGTTAGGGGAGATATCTTTTTCGACACCTTCTCGAATGAGGTAGAAAGCATTACTCTTAAGAAGCTGACGACAGTTACCGGTACATTGTATATTTATAATACTGATGAGGAGACCTCCGACTATTTGACCTTGACGGAATTGAGCTTTCCCTCGCTCAGTTCTGTTGGTAAAATCGATATTCAGTATAACGGAGGGTTGAGGAATTATCAGACTTTCGGACCTTTGTTCGTAAACAATAAGTTGTCGGAAGGGCAATGGAATACGTGGGGAAATGGTTATGATCCTACTTGGGTAGATATGAAGAATGGCGATTATGTCAAATGATTTAAGTTAGGCCATGCAATACCGCTTCGGTTCTGTTGAATCGGGCGGTATTGTTTGATAGAGAAATTGTATATGAAAAGATATTTGCTATTATTTGTATGCTTGGTATTGTTTTTGGCCGGGTTTGCACAAGAGAAAGATAAGGTTGCCTGGCGCTTAAAGTTAGATCAGGTGGATGTGACGGCCCAACGTAGGTTTCAGGATATTGGTACAACCCGGACAGAAATCGATACGATGGTGCTCCGTGAGAATGTGGTAAATAGTTTGGCTGATATCCTGTCTCAAAGTACTTCGGTTTTTATTAAGAATTATGGGCGGGGGACATTGGCAACTGCTTCTTTTCGGGGAACGGCTCCGTCACATACACAGGTGCTATGGAACGGAATGAAGATCAATTCTCCGATGTTGGGACAGGTTGATTTCTCTTTGATTCCTTCTTATTTTATCGATGATATGACTCTTTGGCACGGAGCTAGTTCTGTGAATGTAACCGGAGGTGGTTTAGGGGGTGCGATCACGCTTGCCAATAAGCCGATGGCGGGAAAAGGGATAGAGTTGAATTTTATTCAGGGGATTAGTAGTTTCAATACCTATGATGATTTTCTTCATTTTCGCTATGCTTCTGATAAATGGCAGAGTTCGACGCGGGTTTGTTATGTCAATTCCCAAAATGATTTTAAATACCGGAATTACAATAAAAAAAATTTTGATGAACAGGGAAATTTTTTGGGATATCCTGTTGAACGGAATAAAAATTGTAAATACCGGGATTTTCATATTTTACAGGAATTTTATTATGACCGTGGGAACGGCAACCGCTTTTCATTTGCCGGATGGTATGTCGATTCGAAACGGGGAATACCGATGCTAGATGTCAATTACCGCGAAGAGAATGAGGCTAAGAATCAGCAGGAGCAAAATACGTTGCGTGTTGTTGCCGGATGGGATCGTAATCGGGAAAAGCTGAAAGTAGCCGGAAAAGTCGGATATAATTTTGACCATATCCTTTATACCTATAAAGGAGAAGTGGCAGAAGGGGTATTGGCCGAGATGCAGCATGCTAGTAGTTATGTACATTCGGGATTCTTGTTGGGCGAAACGGAATATTTCCCTTCAGAGAAGCTTATGTTGAAGGCAAATGTTTCGGGACAATTTCATTTTGTGGATAGCTGGGATAAGATTACGGCAACAGGGTATGAAAAAAATCGTACGGAAATATCGGCTTTGGCGACGATGCGTTATCGTCCCTGGAAGCGGATGGGAGTGGCGATAGATGTCCGGGAAGAGTATTATGGTAAATTTACTCCGGTTATTCCGGCTGCTTTTGTTGATATTGTTTTATGGCCGCGTTATGGGGTTATATTGAAATCTTCCATTGCCCGGAATTTTCATTATCCGACCTTGAATGATTTGTATTTTTTACCGGGAGGTAACGATTCTTTGCGGGCAGAGAAGGGATATACGTATGACGCAGGTATTGAGTTTACGATGAGAGGCGGAGATGTCTTTTCTGTGGGCGGAGAAATAACCGCTTACGATTCGCACATCGATGACTGGATTGTCTGGCTACCTACTTTTAAAGGGTTTTGGAGCCCTGTGAATGTTAAAAAGGTACATAGTTATGGTTGGGAGGTGAGAGGAAAGATTGCCTTAAAATTAGGTGAATGGAATTTATTCCTGGATGGTAATTGGGCACAAACCCGCTCGATCAATCATGGGGATCCGATGAGTTGGGCAGATGAGTCGATAGGAAAGCAATTGGTGTATATACCGGAATATTCTTCAGGGATGATCGGACGTGTTGCCTGGAAAGGATTTTCATTTATTTATAAATACAATTATTATAGCGAGCGTTTTACGACGTCCAGTAATGAAAAAGCGACCAAAATCGGACGTTTAGGAGCCTATTATATGAACGATGTATCGTTGGAAAAGCGTTTTAAGATCCAATCTACGGTTTTTTCATTGAAACTTTCCGTATATAATCTTTTTGATGAAGAATATGTTTCGGTATTGAGTCGTCCGATGGCTGGCCGGAACTATGGATTTTTTATCGGGGTTAATCCGCATTGGAAGAGTAAAAAATAGAAAAACAGGCTTATATGTGATTTGCCGTAATGGAACATATGTTGTTATTTAGGGAAAATTAGAGAAAAAAGGATAAAAATAAAATTGAAGAAGAAAAAAGTAATGCCCCAAAATTCAAATTTGGGACATTATTATCTGAAAAATACAATGATAACCTGTTTGAATTGGGGATTATTTCCGGAGTTTTTCTGTCAGTAAAGGGATGATTTTCCGGACATCTCCGACAATACCCAGGTCTGCTACATTGAAGATGGGAGCATATTTATCCTTATTGATAGCAATGATATATTCCGATTCTTCCATACCAGCGAGATGTTGGATGGCACCGGAAATTCCCAAGGCAAAATAAAGGTCGGGTCGAACGGTTTTTCCAGTCTGGCCAACTTGACGATCATGAGGCATGACACCGGCGTCCACCATCGCTCGTGATGCAGATACTTCCGCACCTAGAGTTCCGGCAAAACATTCCAGTATTTCAAAGCCTTCTTTATTACCAACACCACGTCCTCCCGATACCAATACTTTAGCTTCGGTAATATCGATCCGGCTTTTTTGTTCTTTTACCGTTTTCAGAATTTTTACTTTGAATTTCGAGTTGTCGAAATTGATTTTTATATTTTCTACGACACCTTGCCGGGAAGAATCTTTGGGTTTGATACGCATAACGCCCGGTCGGACTGTCGACATTTGCGGACGATGCTCTTTACAGATGATGGTTGCCATTAGATTACCTCCGAATGCGGGGCGGGTCATCAGTAAATCGCGCTCCTCGGAAATATCCAGGGCGGTACAGTCTGCTGTCAGGCCTGTAGAGAGACGGGCAGACAGCCGGGGGCCTAAATCACGGCCGATGGTGGTGGCTCCGATCAGTACTATGGCCGGTCGGCGTTGCAGAATGAATTGTGTAATGGCCTGTGCATAAGGTTCTGTGTTATATTCTGCTAATTCTCTTTCATCGGCATATACTACGACGTCAGCGCCGTATGCGATCAATTCTTGTGTCTGACCGGTGATTTCGTGTCCTAATAATAAAGCAATAACCTTTTCATTTAGATTGTCAGCAAGTTCCCGGGCTTTACCCAGTAATTCAAGTGCTACTTTCTGAATGATGCCTTCCCGTTGTTCTACGAACACGCAGACATCTCTGTATTGAGATTTATCCATTTTGTTTCAGCTTTAAAAGATGAATGGCAGGCGAAGGCAAAAAGGGTAAGCAATAATTGGTAAGAGCATGTGTTCAAGGAATAAAATTTAATCATTTACCGTTATTGTTTTTGCTGTTCGCATCTGCCAGTTCATCAGATAATAAATTTTTCTTTCAGTTTTTCTACAATGAGATCTGCTGCTTCTGCTGCTTCTGCTTCAAATATTTTTCCGGCAGATTTTGCTCCTTTTGTGAAGGATTTATATACACGCGTCGGAGAACCTTTTAAACCTAATTTTTCTTCTTCTACGCGGATATGTTCGAAATTCCAGATTTCTACTTCCCGCTGATATGCTTCGGTAATGCCGTTTACAGACATATAACGGGCTTTATTGGCTGCGGAAAGCACCGTGATAACACAAGGAGATTCGACCTGTACGATCTGAAAACCTTCCTCTGTGGATTTACGGATTGTGAATGTTTTTTGTCCGTCGAATTCCAGGTGCTCTACATAGGTTATCTGGGGTAACTCCAGATGCTCGGCGATTTGTGGCCCTACCTGGGCCGTGTCTCCATCGATGGCTTGTCGTCCAGTAATCACAAGATCGTATTCCAGAACCCGTAAAGCACCGGCGATTGCATTGGAGGTCGCCAGTGTATCGGCTCCTGCAAATTTCCGGTCACTGAGGTGGATCGCCCGGTCAGCACCCATGGCGAATGCTTCCCGTAATATGTCATCTGCCTGTGGAGGTCCCATTGTAATCACTGTTACATATGCTCCGTATTTGTCTTTTAATTCCAGAGCCATTTCCAGGCCCCCTTTATCATCCGGATTCATAATACTGGGAACCCCGTCGCGGATCATGGTTCCGGTTGCCGGATCCAGCTTGATTTCTGTGGTATCCGGTACCTGTTTAATACAAACAATTATTTTCATGTATTTATGTTTTGTTTATTCGTAAATTTAAGCATGCACTTATTTTTGATTCATGGTTATTCACACCTTACTTTTGTCGATTTACTTCTGAATCGGTAATTTCGGATTCTGTTGGTATGTAGTATATGTATTTCCAGGCATATTAAAATAATTATTTTAATAGAGTTCCGGCAATCACCATCCGCTGGACTTCGGATGTCCCCTCATAAATTTCTGTGATTTTGGCGTCCCGCATCATGCGTTCTATCGGGTATTCCCGGGTATATCCGTATCCTCCATGGAATTGGACGGCTTTAGTTGTTACTTCCATAGCCGTCTCTGCTGCATATAGCTTGGCTTGGGCCGATTCGACAGAATAAGGTTGTTTCATATCTTTTTTCCAGGCGGCCAAGCGTACCAATAAGCGGGAAGCTTGTATCCGGGTTTGTAAATCAGCCAGTTGAAATTGTGTGTTTTGGAATTGTCCGATAGATTTCCCAAACTGTTTCCGTTCTTTCACATATTTTACCGTTTCGTCCATTGCTCCTTGGGCGATTCCCAAAGCTTGTGAGGCAATGCCCATTCGTCCGCCGTCAAGCGTTTTCATTGCTATTTTAAATCCTTCACCGATTTTACCTAACAAATTTTCTTTGGGAACGATGCAATTTTCAAAAATCAATTCGCAGGTTGCCGATCCCCGGATACCCATTTTTTTTTCTTTTTTGCCAATTGAAAATCCTGGAAAGCTGCGCTTTACGATAAAAGCTGAAATACCTCGGGTTCCCTGTGATTTGTCTGTCATGGCCATGACGATGTAAACGTGTGCGTAAGCGGCATTTGTAATAAAGATCTTTGAACCGTTGAGTATATAGTGATCTTTTTCTTCGGTTGCCATTGTTTGCTGTGCTGAGGCATCTGTTCCGGCATTGGGTTCTGTCAGACCGAAGGCACCGATCCATTCGCCGGAACACAATTTTGGCAGGTATTTTTTCTTTTGTTCTTCGCTGCCGAATTCATAAATTGGAGAAGCACACAGGGAAGTATGGGCTGAAACGATCACCCCTGTAGTGGCACATACCCGCGAGAGTTCTTCCACTGCAATAGAATACAGCGTATTATTACCTCCGGCGCCACCATACTCTTTTGGGAAAGGAATGCCCATAATCCCTAGTTCTGCCATTTTTTTTACTGTTTCTTCCGGGAAACGTTCTTCTTCATCGACGGATGCCGCCAATGGTTTTACTTCTTTTTCAGCAAATTCTCTAATCATTTGCTGAAATAAATTTTCTGTTTTTGATGTTGAAAAATCCATAGATATCGTTTATTTATTTTTCCATACGGAGTGTGCTATTTTTAGCATTAACCGGATTTTGTTCCATTGTTGCACTTCGGAGAGTTTATGCCCCTCTTTTGTGGAGGCGAAGCCACATTGCGGACTTAAACAGAGTCGGTCGAGAGGGATGTATTTCGTTGCTTTGAGGATACGGTTTTTAATTGTCTGTTTATCTTCGAGAGCAGCATTTTTAGTCGTAATCAGTCCTAAAACTACAGTTTGGTTTTGGATAAAACGCAAAAATTCGAATTCTTCGGGGTACTGATCGTCAAATTCCAGGAAAAAAGCGTCTACAGGGAGAGTCGACAGGAGTTTGGCCACCGGTTTATATTCCCCTTGTAAGGTCCTGGTGGTGTTGTGATTGCTCCGGCAGACATGCATTGTAATCCACATGTTTGCCGGACGTGAGTTTAGAGCCATTTCATTGATTTTGACAAAGAGAAACATCATTTCATCTGTATTTGTCGACGAACTTCTGTGAAGATTTTTATTACAGAGTATTCCCCAGGTGCAATCGTCCAGTTGCAGATAACGGCAACCTGCGGCCGCAAAGTCACAAATGACTTGTCGATAAGCTTCGGCAATGTCTTCCAATAACTCGTCTATCCGGCTATAGACTACCATGGTTTCATCCATATTTTCTTCACGGATCAGTTCCGCTAATAATTGTGCCGGGGCTGGTATCGTTTGCTTGGCTATAATCGTTTGGCCGACTACATTGTGCACGAAACGAAAATGTTCTATCATCGGATGGTGAGTGCCGGTGATTTTGCCTGTGACTTTTGCGGATTCATTACGGGTTTCCACATCGTGGAAAATATATCCGGGTGTTGTTTCCTTTTTCTCAATACCACCTAATCCCCAGAAAAAATCAAGATGCCACCATGAACGGCGGAATTCTCCATCGGTAGCCCCTTGTAGCCCTGCAGCTTTTTGTCGGGCAATAAGGGCGGCAATTTCTTCATTTTCGACTTGTTCTAATCCTGCGGGAGAGAGTTTGCCTTCCTCGTATTTTTTTCTTGCATTTTTTAAACGTTCTGGTCGTAAAAAACTACCGACAATATCTGCTCTAAACGGAAATTTAGCCTGTTCCATTTTTTATAGAATTGGAGTAACTTACAGATAAGATTGCATGTAAATGATTTTGAATAGCTGTATACACACTCTGCACACCCTGCTGATCATTTATTCTGTCACCTTTCACCCGAAAGCTACGAATTAAACAAAGATATCCGGCAGGTCTTCTGACTTATTCCGGCTACACGCCTTCCCACCGATACAATTGGCAGTGGCATTCGAATGTGCAGCTTTTTATGGAACTTACAGCTACGGGGATAGTCCCTGATTTTCACAGGAGTTCCCATTTTAATCCTTAGTCCCAAAAGAGGTTTGGCTAAGGAACCCAATATCTTTACAAATATAATTGAATTTATTGAAAAACTTCTTATTGTCTGAAAAACTTTCCGGAAGAATCCGATGAAAGATAAGCCGGAAATTTATATGAAAACGTGATTTTTTATGCCAGTGTGAGTATCAATAATTGTGCTGTTACTACCCGCAGGAACATTGTCAGCGGATATACCGTTGCATATCCTACTGCGGGGGCATCGCTGGTTGTCAGATCATTCGAATATGCCAATGCTGGCGGATTGGTGGTCGATCCGGCCAATACTCCTATCAGTGTGAAATAATTCAGTTTGAAGTAATATCGGCCAATCAATCCGGCCAACAGCAAAGGTACAATGGTGATGATGACACCATAACCGATCCATATATATCCTCCTTTGTGAATGATCGTTTCCACAAATCCTTTACCTGCTCCCAGTCCGACACAAGCCAGGAATATCGAGATGCCGATTTCGCGGAGCATGAGATTGGCGCTCATGGTTGTGTAAGTGATGAGTTTGTATTTCGGGCCGAAACGGCTGATCAAGATGGATACGATTAGTGGACCGCCGGCCAAGCCGAGTTTCACCGGTTGCGGGATACCCGGGAATGTAAACGACAGACTGCCTAGAATACATCCTAGGGCAATTCCGATAAAGATAGGGATCAAATTGGGATGGTTGAGGCGTTTCATGGAGTTACCGAGTATTTTTTCCGTGTGAGCTACGGCCAGTTCGGAACCGACGATCGTTACGCGGTCGCCTAATTGTAGTTGTAATTGCGGACTTGCTACCAGGTCTACACCCGAACGGTTTACTCGTGTGATGCTGGCATCAAAATTGTTCCGTATTTTTAATTGTGCCAAGGTTTTGCCGTTCAGTTCTGGTTTGGTGATCAGGATTCGGCGTGAAATCAATTCTTTGTTCAGTTGCTCCCATTCCATACTGATCTCTTTCCCGAAAAAGACGATAATGGCTTCTATGTCTATCGGGGAAGAAACCACCAGGATTTTATCTCCGGTATGTAAAACTGTTTCTGAATTAACCAGTTCGGTTTCTCCGCCTGTATTGTGGCGTATACGTGAAATGACGAATTTCCGGTTCAGTAACGGCCGGAGTTTGGCAATGCTAAGGCCTTCCAGAGCTTCGTTCCTGATTTCTATGGATACGGGGCGTACTGTCAGTTCCTGCAGGTGTCCCAATCCTTTTTCTGCCTCCGTTTCCTCGTGTGAAGTATTGATGCACAGAAAATATCTTAGTGCCAGTAGTGATAAAATGATTCCTATTACTCCCAAAGGATAACAAACGGCATATCCCAGGGCGATTTCAGGAGCATCCATACCGTTCAGGTCGCTGTTGGCTTGCTGGGCGGCTCCCAGTCCCGGCGTATTGGTCACGGCTCCGGATAAGATTCCGACCATCGTCGTAACCGGAATGTCCGTGGTGAAATGCAGTAAAATAGTAAGACCTATTCCCAAAGCTACAATGATCATAGCCAGTATGTTTAACCGGAGGCCTCCCTTTTTGAAAGCAGAGAAAAAGCCTGGTCCTACTTGTAATCCAATAGAATAGACAAATAGGATCAGCCCGAATTCTTTCAGGAAATGGAGCAGGTGTTCATCTAGATTCAGGTTGAAATGTCCGAATATGATTCCTACAAAAAGAATCCAAGTGACACCAAGGGAAATACCCCAGATTTTGATCTTTCCCAGAATAATACCGAATGCTATCGCCAACGAGAGGATCAGAACAGAATGTGCTACACCTCCTCCCCAAAGGTTAGGGGAACCTTCAAATAAATTTTTTAAAGTATCCATTTGTATCTAAAATTCGTTTCTTGTTTTGCTAACCCACGAGCAGAAACTAAGCTTGTTGTATGAATGGCAGGTCTTCTGACTGACTCCTCTTTCCGAAGCCTTCCCAACCTTCATATTCAAAATGGTCAGTGGCTGAAGTGTATTTCAGAAAGATGAACGAAGCTTCACAGCAGCGGGACTGTTCGGGATTTTCACCCGATTCCCTGTTATTCCCAGTGCCGGTTGGACACTGAAAAACCGATTCGTTGCAAAAGTAGAGAATAAAATTTAATTTACAAGTCTGAAAATAGTTTAATTTTATGACGGTTTTTTGTGAACGTTTGCTTGTAATATTCCAATTTTTTCTGTCAGCAATCCGGTATATTTGGAAAATAGCATGTCAAACAAGAATGTTTACGGAAAGTTTTGTAACTTTAAAGGTGTTTTATTTTTTATGGAAATACAGAAAATACATGCCCTTTGTTTCAGTCCGACGGGAACTACCCGGAGGGTGGTCTCCCATGTGGCGGAGAGTGTGGCTGCTTTGTACGCGAATGTTCCGTTGGAAATCCGGGATTTTACTTTGCCGGGGTGCAGAGAGAGGGGAACGGAGATCGGTAATTCTGAACTGGTAATTATGGGGCTACCTGTGTATGCGGGGCGCTTACCGAATTTGTTACTGAAATACCTGGTAACCTGGAAAAGCGAGGGGGCTTTGGCTGTGCCTGTGGTGGTGTATGGTAATCGTTCGTATGGGAATGCTTTGATAGAACTTCGGGACATACTGGAAAATGGAGGTTTTCATACGATTGCTGCGGCTGCTTTTGTCGGTCAGCATTCTTTTTCTGGCAAGCTGGCCACGGGACGTCCCGATGAGGAGGATTTAGAACGGGCTCGACAATTTGCCGCCGGGATTGTGGAAAAAACTGAAGCATGGGGAGAAAAAGAGTTTTCTCCGGTTAAGGTACCCGGATGCGGAATGCCCGATTACGGGGGGTATTACAAACCGAAGGGAATTGGTGGTGAAATGGTGAATTTTTTAAAAGTAAAGCCTGTGACATCTGATTGTTGTATCCATTGCCGGCGTTGTGCAAAGGTATGTCCGATGGGAGCTATTGATCCAGAAAATCCGTTTAATATTCCGGGTATTTGCATCAAATGTAATGCTTGTCTGAAAATCTGTCCTACTGGATCAAAACAATTGCTGGATGAAGCTTATCTTAGCCATGTTCGCCACCTTGAAACCACTTTTATACGGCGGTCTAAAGTGGAATTATTTTATTGATACTGACTGGCAGATTATTGTGTTTTTTCCCTTTTACTACGTTTATATCTGTTCTGATTGTTGTAAATTTTCCCGCAGAGGGTTTGGCTGATCGGCTTAAAATCTTTCAGACGTTAAAAAAAGGGGTTGTCAGGATGGATTTATTTGTAATATAAGGGAGGTTTTGGCATAAAATAGGCTTGTCTGATATGTTCGAAGGTTCTTTTTAAGGTTAGTTAAGAAGTTAACGTGGAGTTTCGGTTGCGCATTGTTATGAATACCTAAAAGTGAACAAAAAGGGATGGTTTTATGTTGTTTTGAGATCTAAATCCGTATAATAAAAGGAAAATAACACGGTATAGGTATTAAAAAGGAATTTCTGTTTGCAGAGTAAAAACAAAAAATTAAAAAGAAGAAAAAAAAGGCCCATCTGACTTGTTTATTGTTAGACGGGCCTTCGTCGGCAAAATGAGAAAAACAACTAGTTCAGACAAGTATCATGTTTATAGAATACAGATAAATTGTAAATGTCCGGTAGTTTTATCGTTTTATTGACTAAATATTGTAATTCCTTTAGTTCTGTACTGTTGAGGGTACAATGAAACCCGTTGATGGGCATACGTAAAAATATTTTTCGGCGATTGGGCATTTCGTGGTTTATAGCTTCGTATTTTGGCCCGTCAATAGCTGAGATATATTTACGGAATTCTTTCATTTCTTCTTCCGAAAAACGGAAAAAGAGATTTCCGAATTCGAGGTGGTAAGCTTTGCAATTCGGGCAAAACAGGAGTAAGCCGTTGGGTGTCGTATTTAGAATTTTCATAAATTGGAGTGTAAGATTTAAGTTTATGGTTTTTATGCAATTTTCTTTAAAGCTTTGCGTTGGATATAACGATCACATTGTTGGCAAATATTGTATCCCAGCATTGTACCCAGAATAAAATCTTCTTCAGGACTCAGCTTATTCAACGGACGGTTACAAATCCTCCGGACCACACCGATACATTCTTTTTTTCCGAAAAACAGATTGATCCGGGACGGATTGATTACGTGTATAAAATAAGCAATCTCCAGTTTTTCCAAACGTTGCAGGGCAAATGCTTCGTCTTTTTTATCCAGTGTACATAGTACCATGCTGCGTATTCCTTTTTGAAACTCGTAGATGTGATGCACGAATATTTTTAAATCACCGGATAAAATGCAGGTGTCGGTCATGATTGAAATGTTTGGAATTAAAGAGTTTTTTTAAGTGCCTCCGTCCAGGATTTTATGCGTTCTTCGGTTTTATCTGCTTCATTGTTTTCGTCGATCAGCAGTCCGACAAACTCACCGTTGTTTACTTCAGCTGTAGAGGCATCGTATCCGTAGCCGGCTGTTTCTACCGATCCGGTAAATGTACATCCCAACCCCTGTAATTTTTCGTAAATTGTCCCTACGGCATCGCAGAATGTTCCTCCGAATCCACAACCGTCTCCGCATCCGAACAGGGCTATCGTCTTGCCATGAAGGTTACAGGCAGCCAGTGTGTCCAGAAAATCATACCAGTCGTCCTGTAAATCGCCGGTTCCCCAGGTTGAACTCCCTAAGATCAGGACTTCGTAATCTTCGATAGTATTGGCATTTGTGTTTCCGACGTTATGGACATCCGATGATGTAATTCCCAATTTCGACGCAATTTGTTCGGCAATGGATTCTGTTACTCCTGTCGTTGAACCGTAAAATATTCCAGTTTTTTTCATTTCATGTATTGTTTTAATTAAACTACGGTCAAAAGTAAAGGTTCCGGCTATGCCGGTAAATCACCTTTTATGGGGATTATTGGGGTAGGTTTCATAAGGATAAGGGAGAGGGTATAAAAAAAACGCAGATGATATCTTCATCTGCGATTTTTTTTAGTTAAGATCGTTTAGAATCTGGATTCAATGCTTTTCCAATCGATGATTGTCCAAAGGGCTTCCAGATGATCGGCCCGTCTGTTCTGGTAGTCGAGGTAATAGGAATGTTCCCATACGTCGATACCGAGCAGTGGAGTATAGCCTTTGGTCAGTGGATTACCTGCATTGCTCTCTTTGAGAATGACTAATTGACCTTCAGGTGTTTTTGCCAGCCATACCCAGCCGGAACCGAAAATAGCAGAGCCGGCTGCGGTAAATTCCTTTTTGAAATTGTCGAACGAACCCCATTCTTTTTCGATAGCTGCCCGTAATTTTCCTTCAGGGTACTGACGTGCATTCGGAGAGAACGTGTTGAAATATATCGTATGATTCCAGGTTTGTGCAGCATTGTTGAAAATTGCTCCGTCGGATTTTTTGACAATCGTTTCTAAATCGGCATTTTCAAACTCCGTTCCTGCAATGAGTTTATTCAGATTGTTGATGTAGGTCTGCAGATGCTTGCCATAATGGTAGTCGATGGTTTCTTTGCTGATCACGGGTGCCAGTGCATCGGCACTATAAGGTAATTGAGGTAATGTAAATTGTTTCATGGTTTTCGATTTTTGTGTTTGACATTTGTTGTAATCGTTGGCTTGAATTTGCCCGTTTCCTAAAAAGGTAAATAATACGCAACTGCATACAGCAATTATACATTTCGTTTTATTCATTTGCTTTTTTGTTTTAAAATTAACGATTAAAACAATCTGTGTCAAATACTATTTATTGATCGGTTTATAGAGGGAAGTAATAAGGCCTGTGTTTTAATTATTTAGAAGTGTTCTAAATTGCATGGGATTGTAAAAATATTTTTACCCGTTTTTCGTTTCGTATTTTTTGACGAATACGATCAATAGGATGAATCCCAATAGGGCAAAGGGAGCGCCTAATAATGCCGGATACCGGTAGCTGAATCCCGCTTGCAGGGGCAAGGCGCCGATGGTTGCTCCTAAGGCATTGCCCAGATTAAAGGCTACCTGAATACAGGCTGCCCCCAGAAGTTCTCCTCCTTTGGAGAAATGGATAATTGAAACCTGTAAAGGACTGGAAACGGCGAATAAACCCAGTGTGCAGATGCACATCAGTAGGGGCATGAGCCAATTGACAGAAGCTGCAAAGAAAATGGACAATAAGGTGATGCAAATAATAAATTGCATAGCGGCTGCCGTACGACCGGGAGTAAATTTATCGGCCAGTCGTCCGCCGGTCAGATTACCGATAACCATACCGAATCCGGCCAATACCATCAGAAATGTGATACTTTCGGCAGAAAATCCCGATACATTTGTCAAAAGCGGGTTGATATAACTGTACCAACAAAATACACCTCCGTTACCGAACATCGTTGCTCCGAGAATGAGCCATGGGGCAGTGGTTTTCAGGAAACGGAATTGGCGTTTAAACCCTGTATCCGGGAGTCCTTCTACCTGTGGCACCCATTTCCAAATGTAGTAAAGTATGATGACTCCCCAGATGCCGACAAGCAGGAACGTGAGACGCCAGGACAACAGCGTACTGAGTGAAGTTCCCAGTGGAACACCGAAAAGATTGGCTATCGTCATACCGGCGATCATAATGGAAACCGCTTCCGAGCCTTTGCCTTTATCGGCTAGTTTTTCGGCGACGATAGAGGCTACACCGAAATAGGCTCCATGAGGAAGGCCGGATATAAACCGGGCGATAAGCATAAACTCATAATTGGGAGAAAAGGCTGCACAAATATTTCCTATCATCATGATAGCAACCAACCCCAATAGTATCTTTTTTAACGGTAGTTTTCGGGCAAGTGTCAACATGGGAGCTCCGGCACAGACGCCGAGCGCATAGGCGGAAATCAAATGCCCTGCGGTTGGGATACTGATGTGCAGATCTTTGGCTACGTAGGGCAGTATGGCCATCATGACGAATTCCGCTATTCCAAGTCCGAGCGTTCCGAATGCCAGTGCGATAAGACTTTTTTTCATCGTTATTCCTGTTTTTTAATCAAATCATCTTTTTCTGACGCTTGTAATAATACGATTTCCTGTTATGAATTTGTTCCAAAATGCGGGTTCCGCTTTCGTCTGAACGGATGTGCAGCAAACGTAATATTTACAAAACAGGGGACCGTTTTAGCGGTCGGTTCCTTTATCGGATACCGGTCTGTCATTGGCGGCGAAATTACAAAATTTTATTTATGAGTGTTAGAACTCTGTATTTATATATCAGGTATTCCGGTAATGCTGAAAGCGACGATCCTTACCTGAAATGGTGATATGAATTCTTTTTACTACCCGATGGGCACGGTCTTTGCAGGACTTAAATAAATTTGGCTCTGCATTCGGTTTGTACTACCTTTGTAAAAAACAGGCTTGTGAAATCTATCTATCGGTATAATTTCTATAAAACGAAATATGGGGAGGAACTTTTAATAGATGTAGTCACATTAGACAGTATCAGGCAGCATATAAACAAGCATCCTTTGCATACCCTGTCTTATTATGATATTACTTTTATTACAAGTGGGGCCGGACATTTGACTATGGATGGGGAGCGCTATGCTCTTTGTCGGGGAGATATTGTATTTTCAAAACCGGGAGAAGTCCGGGCCTGGGATAAATGTGACCTTCCGCAAGGGTATGCTCTTATCTTTGAGGAGGAATTTTTGCTCTCGTTTTTCAATGACCGTTCTTTCATACAAAATCTTTCTTATTTTAGCAGGGATAGAGCATCTGCTAAAATGACCGCTGTAGGTATTTATTCCCGAATAGAGAATTTGATTCAGAATATTATTGCCGAAATAAATAACGGGCAATCAAAGGATAAACACATTTTGCGGGCATTGCTGTATGAGATACTGACGTTGTTGAACCGGGAATATTCGAAACAATGGGTGATTGCTTCCAGGCTTCGGAACCGGTATGCAGATGATTTTATCCATCTGGTTGATAGAGACTTCAAAATTCATCACGATACCGCACATTATGCCGGTGAATTATGTATTACTCCCAATTATTTGAATGAGATCGTTCAAAAAAGCATGGGAATCAGTCCTAAATGTTACCTCCGGAACAAACTCATTCAAGAGGCTAAAATATTATTAGCCTATAGCTCTCTTTCCGTATCGGAGGTAGCAGATCAGTTGAATTTTGAAAGTTCTTCATATTTTATACGTTTTTTCCGCAAGCAGACTGATCTGACGCCTTTGCAATACCGACTCCGTGTAAATCGTTGAAAAGTGTTGTTTCTTCCCTGATTTTTGCGGTATTGTTTTTCCGCTGTTTTCCTACGTTTGCAGAGTCATTTAAATAGAATATTATGAAAGATGTAGAAAAAACTGTCGGAAGAATTGTCGATAATCAAAAAGTGGCATTTATAAGTTCTGTTGATGCGGATGGTTTTCCGAATATGAAAGCAATGTTAGCTCCCCGGAAACGGGAAGGTATACGGATTTTTTATTTTACGACGAACACCTCTTCCATGCGTGTACAACAATATTTAAAGAACAACCGTTCGTGTCTTTATTTTTGTGACAGACGTTTTTTCAAAGGGGTAATGCTGAAAGGAACAATGGACGTTCTGACAGATTGTGAACATAAGGAACTGATCTGGGAAGAAGGTGATACGATGTATTATAAGGAGGGAGTTACCGATCCGGATTATTGTGTTTTAAAATTTACGGCATTTTGCGGGAGGTATTATAGCGATTTTAAATCGGAAAATTTTGTCGTCGATTGACGTGTTGTTGGCTTGTGAACCGAACCGGAAAGAGGGCTTGGGAGAGTAGTGCAAGTTCCGAAGCTCTCTTTTTCATTTGAATAGAATGAAATGATTTGCTATTCTGGTTATTTTTATAGTAAAACCTTAAGAACTCTTTTGTCGATTTTGGAATAAACAATTACTTTTGCATAAACATCAGATGATATGATGAAAGAGAATGCAAATTTAGTAATTCAGAAAAAGTCGCTGGCGGAGGAATTAGCGGAACAACTGCAAAATCAAATTAAGGATGGGAAATTTGCTGTCGGTCAGAAACTGCCGACCGAACCGGAGTTAATGCGTATATTCGGTGTTGGTCGTTCGACGGTGCGTGAAGCTGTAAAGATATTGGTTAATATGGGTTTCCTGAAAGTACAGCAGGGAGCCGGAACGTTTGTTGAGAACCTGACGGCATCGAATGAGCCGATGGAACAACGTCTGCGGCGTGCTGATATACACGATTTGGATGAAGTGCGGAAAATACTGGAAATTGCCATTGCCGGGCGGGCAGCGGAACGGCGTACGGAGCAGGACATTGAAAAGATTGAAGGGTTTCTTGACGAGCGGGGTAGGACAGCCGAAGCCGGACAATTGGAGGCGTGTATTGAAGCCGATGTCAATTTCCATATTGCTTTGGCGAAAGCCACGCACAACGAGATCTTATACGAGCTTTACCGGTCGGCTGCTATCTATCTGCGGAAAGGATTTGAACACATTTATGTGGATACGGCTTGTTTCCTGGCTTCCCAGCCTACGCATAAGCAATTGGTTCGGCATATAATAGCCCAAGATGCCCGGGAAGCCTTACATACGATCAATATCATTTTACAGGAGCCGTAGTTATGAGCAAGAATTCTATACCTATGCCGTTGTCCCAGCTTGCGGCGGACAGAACCGTCTATCCGATCCTGTTTATGATCTGTATAACCCATCTGCTTAACGATATGATGCAGTCCGTTATCCCGGCGGTTTATCCGCTTTTGAAAGAGAAATTCGGTTTTACTTTTGCCCAGATCGGTATCATCACACTGGTTTTTCAGATGACTTCGTCGCTTTTGCAGCCTTTCGCCGGTCGCTATGCCGACCGGCACCCCCGCCCTTACTCACTGGCAGTCGGAATGTGTTTCACATTAACCGGTTTGCTTATGTTGTCCGTCGCATTCGGCTTTGGTCTGATTTTGCTTGCTGTCGGCCTGATCGGTTGCGGCTCTTCGGTTTTTCATCCCGAGTCGTCGCGGGTGGCACAACTGGCTTCGGGTGGCCGGAAGGGGTTAGCACAGTCTATATTTCAGGTCGGAGGAAATGCCGGCAGTGCTATGGGACCGTTGTTGGCAGCGTTAATTGTGATTCCTTACGGCCAGGCTTCCATCGGCTGGTTTGCCTTGGCTGCGTTGCTGGCTATATTTATTCTTGTAAAAATCGGGAATTGGTACAAACGGCAGTTGGCTGTAGTAGCCTGTAAATCTGCTGCGGTAACAGCGACACCGGTGCACGGACTTACCAAACGGAAAATCCGGCATGCTCTTTTAATCCTGGGGGTGCTGGTGTTTTCGAAATATTTTTATATCGCTTGCATGACTAACTACTTTACCTTTTTTCTGATGGATAAATTCGGAATGTCGGTACAGGGATCACAGTACTGTCTTTTTGCATTCCTTGCGGCATCCGCGGCAGGGACGTTTATCGGCGGCCCGGTGGGAGATCGTATCGGACGGAAATATGTCATCTGGGGCTCCATTCTCGGAGCTGCGCCTTTTACTTTACTGCTCCCTTATGCTAATCTGACTTGTACTATTGTGCTGGCAATTATTATCGGCCTTGTGATCTCGTCGGCGTTCTCGGCTATTCTGGTTTATGCGACTGACCTTATGCCGGGAAAAGTCGGTATGATTGCCGGGGTATTTTTTGGGTTGATGTTCGGATTGGGAGGCATCGGTTCGGCCTTTTTTGGCTGGTTGGCTGATAAAACCAGTATCGAATACATCTTCCGGATCAGTACCCTGCTGCCTCTGCTGGGTATAATTACAGGCTTGCTGCCGAATATCGAAAGTCGGGCATCTGATAAATAACTGTTGAAACGCTGTGAAGTGCAATTGTATTATTCGAAATTACATTAAAGGTCGGGCATACGACCGTATTTAGGATATTGCCATAAGATATCTTTACAACTCTGGTGCGTTGTTATGCGATAAATTCCCGGAAAGTAAAGCTACTTACCATCGAACAGGCGGAGATGTGCAGGCTGTTTGTTCCGAAAAAAGGAACGATTTAATTTTAAATTTTAGATTTACGATTTACGATTTACGATTAAAAAAATCTGATAACGAGTCAAGTTGCCAAACAATTTACACTTTATATGAATTGTTATTATAAGTAATTTACGAATCTGACTTATTTTGCAAACCTGAACCGGAATTTAAAAAATGAGTTGCCGGATATGAAAGGTTTTTCCCGATATAACCTTTGGGCCGGAAGATCCGCTGAAAAGGCAAATACAGATGACTGAGAGTAAAGCGTGTTTATACTCCTTTAGGAAACGGGAGCAGATAATAAAAATTGGCCTATAGGGAGGATAAATAGAAAAAATAATTAGTTTTGTCTTAATGATAAAACGATTGATAGCCTGTTGCGGATTAGATTGCGAAAATTGCGATGCCCGCATAGCCACTGTCCGGAATGACAATGAGCTGAGAGAAAAAACCGCCCAAAAGTGGAGTGTAATGAACAATGCTCCGGAGATTACGGCAGCCACCATAAATTGTATGGGGTGTCGTGCAGACGGAGTGAAATTTGCGTATTGCAGCGATTATTGTGAAATCCGCAAATGTGTATATGAAAAAGGATTTAATACCTGCGGTGACTGCAAAGAGTTGGAGAGTTGTCCGATTGTCGCTCCTATTTTTCAGCATGCTCCCGGCGCAAAAGAAAATCTTCTGTCTTCGACAACACCCTGAAGTCTGAAAACTTTCCGAAAATGTCCAAAACGTTGCTATTTTTATTGGCTTTAGGCTGGCTTGTGTTGTTTAAGGTGTTTGTAAATACGATTTTGTAAATAAATTTGTAAGTATAAATTCAGACACGAGTGCAATAACATATGAAAATCACAGATACCGTTTGTATCTGTTTATACAGTAGAGGAATAGAATTATTGTTTGAGATGGGGTATTAATTATATGTTATTTGTAGTATGTATTATGCTTTCATAAATTATATTATTAAACTAATAATTTCTTATCTTATAATTGTCATGATGAATTGAAATATTCCTATTTGGCTTTGTTTGTCAAACGGGGCGACGCTTTAGCAATACATTACTTCTTCGTCGCCTTCCGTGAGTAAAAGGATACTATTTTTTGTTGTTTATCTGGCATTGATGATCTGTTTATTCTACGTCCAATCGCCTGTCTTTCGGGTATTTCACCTTGTAGCGCAAAATAATATCGCGTTGTTCGCCGGGTTTCAATGTCAGTGGCCAGGTAATGATACCTGTGTTTTCATCCAGCTTGCCGCCACTTAGTTCTTCAGCTGTCACCACAATACTGCTGTTCGCGGAGACGGGTACCTGATCGCAGAGGGTTAGTTCAACTGCCTGCAAACGATGATTCCGAACGGATATTTTCCAACTGATGGTCTGTGTTTGAGAGGAGCCCATTAGTTTCCGCGAGGTATATTCATGCTCTTTTGTCCGTTGTACGGCAATCTGGTGGTCGCGTCCCAGGGAAAATGAAAGCGTATCTCCGGGAGTGCTCAGGTCGAGTACCGACTTGCCGATAAATGTTTTCTCAAAATAAATGTTGGCTTCTCCTTCCAGCAAGTTCAGTTTATTCCAGTCGGTAAGCCGGGCCATCAGAAAGGCGTCTTTATCGATCTTCGGTGTACATTGGTAAACGTAAGAAGCAGGAAGGTCATAGCGGCCGATTTCCGCCACGACGGGTTTGTTATTTGAAAGAATCGTATAAGGTATCTTGATATCGAATTCATAGCCTGTCACTTGCCGGGTTGGTTCGACTTCCATTGGTATACTTTCGACAGCTTCTTCTTCTACGATTGCCGCAGCTTTCAGCGCTTTCCGGGGAGAAGAAGCATAACCGGTAACAACCACTTCGTCAAGACTTTGTGAGTCGGGGCTTAGTCGGATGTTTTGCGTATTGCTGCGTATTTCAGTTGTCTGTGGAATATAGCCGATGTATGCAAATTCCAACCGGCCTTGCCCTTCCGGCATAGTAAGTGAATAATGGCCGTCGATGTCTGTTGTACAACCAACGGTAGTACCAGGAATCCTGACAGTAGCACCGGCTAAAGGTTCGTTGGTTTTGGCATCCGAAACGATCCCCGATATGTTGTTTCCATTCATTTCATTGCGGTAGGTGGGAGCCGCCCAACCGTAATTCAGGCGGTAAGACTCTAAGCGGGGAGCTACATTCCCCGTTGACGGACTGGAAGAAGAAAGCGACAGATCGATGTTTTTCCACTCTTCGCCTGTGTGTTGGAAAATATTGGCTTTATAGATGATGGAAAGCGGTTCTGCAAGGCTTTCCGAACGAATGTCGTAAGAAGGAAACCAACCGGCATTCTTTACATAATAACTTAAGGTAAATGTTGCGGTACAAGCGACTGGAGCATGAATACCCACGAGGATTTCACCGGTACGTTTCATGTCTTTACCCTTTGCCTGGCGCAGTTCCCGGAGCAATTGCTGATACTGTTCGGTCAGTTCTTCCAATTGATTACGGGTAGCCAATTCTTTGGCAGTAAGCTCTTTCATCTGTTCTGCAAAATAAGCGGTTGCTTCCCGGATGGTTGCGATTGACAAAGTATTGCTTTTATTGCCCAGTGTACAATTGTTTTTCAGTATTTCCTGCTCGGCTTTCACTAGGGCGAGAGCCGATTTCTGTTCTTCCTGTTGTTTCTCCACTTTTCTCAAAGTCTGCTGTAAGTGCTCCTGCTGACGACTGACATCCACACTGTCCAGGAAGTTATATTGCAGATTAACATTTGTGATTGTAAGCTTGCCCTTTGCACTCACTTGCATGCTCCGGGCATCGAGATAAGGCGAAAGCCCGGTGAATATCAAGGATGAGTTTCCGGCCGGGAGTTCCACCTGTTTAGTACGGGTCACCTGTGCCCCATCGACAAATAGCATCACTTTCTCTGCTGTTGTTTCTACTTTACGTTGTGATGTTGCGGCCGTTGCCGTCATACACAAACAAAGAGTAAACCATAAATAATTCCTGAATTTTTTCATTATCCTGATATAAATTGGTTCAACTGTAAAAAATTCAGAGATAAAAGTAAAAATTAAAAAGAAATAATGTGGTATAAGTGTAAAATTATTCTAAATGAGATTGACTGTCGGATGTGTTTTGGCAGGTTTACACGATGCATGTACAGAAACGATTAAATATGCCTTCAAGGCTTTGGTAAAGACAAAATAGCGGGAATGACAGACCGATTATTGGCTTCGTAATTAATTTTATAGCTTTGTATAAAATATGAAGAGCAAAATGAATACTGATTATAAGGTCGGAGATTTGATTTAAGATGCAAATATTTATGATGGATTAAATACTTTCCTGTCCGATTTGCAGTTTTATAAAAAGTGGTTGCCGAAAAATAAGGATGCTAAAATACTTGAACTTTGTTGTGGCACTGGCAGGCTTACGATTCCAATTGCAAAGGATGGATACAATATTTGTGGGGTAGATTACACTTTATCAATGCTTGAGCAAGCAAAGGTAAAAGCTTCCGAAGTGGGATTAGGAATTAATTTCATTGAAGCGGATATTAGAACATTGAACTTGCAAGAAAAATTCGACCTTATTTTTATGCCGTTTAATTCAATTCATCATTTATATAAAAATGAAGATTTATTCAAGACACTAAAGAGGGTTAAAAATCATCTTAAAGCAGAGGGCTTCTTTCTGTTAGATTGCTTTAATCCTAATATTCAGTATATTGTTAAAGGTGAAAAAGAGCAAAAAGTAATAGCGGAATATACAACCAACGATGAAAGAAAAGTGTTGATAAAACAGACCATGTTTTATGAAAATGCAACTCAAATTAATCGCATAAAATGGCATTATTTTATAAATGATAAGTTTCATTCAGTTCAAAATATGGATATGAGATTGTTTTTCCCTCAAGAATTGGATTCATATCTGGGATGGGCTGGATTTAATGTTATTCACAAATTTGGAAATTTTGAAGAAGCAGCATTTAACGATCATTCAGAAAAACAGATATACGTTTTAGCATTAAAATGAAAGAATGATGAGTAAACTAATCAAGACCGATTTAAAGGTTATACTTACTCTCTATCTTAATGGAGTAATAAAATACTAATTTCATGTATTCCTAAACTCATATATTTTTGGTTGGTGGTAAATTTTCCAAAAGTATATAAGAGTAGATTTTTCGTATTTTTCTACCACGAAAAAAGAGCCGACGAACATATATTTGTCAGCTCTTATATATTGCAAAAAAGGGTTAGTGCTTATTTGTATTCAACGGTAATTGTCCCCTCTAAAACTTTTTTGCTGGTCTCTGTTTTATAGCCTTTCATCACTGCAACATAACCGTCTTTGGCAAATTCGTATTCGTAACTATTTTCCACTATGTAATCCGAAAGAAAAATAGCGTAGTAAAACGCTATAATCCTGTGCGTTGATACTAAAATCGGCTAAATGATTAGCCAATTCTTCAATAGCTTCTACAATTTCAGATGCGGAAACTTTGCGCTGCGAGTATTCCGATAATAAGCGGGAAATCTCTGCTTTGACATTTTTTCTAACATGTTTTGCGTTGTAATAAGAATTACATTTAAATAATCATACACCCGTTTTTGCTATTTTAAAGTTGTGATAGAGTATTATCGTATATAGAAAATAGAAACTTTTAATCAATTTACAATTTAGATAATTTCATTTCGGTTGCCAAGGTTTATGAAGTATTTGTCCAATATAAATAATAGCAACCGTTAATGTCTTGATTTGAATTGATTTACCAATTATTATTAGAATTACAGCTATTAGTATCATCATAATGCCAACAGCCAACCGTAGAGTGAATATTTCATTGAATATAGTAATACCGATAACCACCGCAGTGAGTGGTTCCAATGCGCCCATGATAGCAGTAGGTGTTGAACCTATTTGGCGTACTGCAATTACCATAAATACTAAGGATATAACAGTAGGAACCAATGCAAGCATTATAGCAAACATCCACATAGAAGAGGTTGTAAGTAACTGTAAATGGTTGTTGCCGTCAAAAAATGATTGAACCATGATAGTTAATGTACAAAATAGCAGCACATAAAACGTTAACTTTATAGATGACATTCTTAAAGAGGATTTATTTACAGCAACTATATAAAGTGCATAAGAAAGGGAGGATAGCATAACAAGCGATACTCCCGTTGCATTTAACACGCTACCATTATTCCCTTTGTATAACAGTCCTATGCCTCCAATAGCCAAAAGAATAGATAAAACCGTAATTAAAGATGTTTTTTCTTTAAAGAAAATAGCCATGATGACAGTTACAATAACAGGATATACGAACAGAATTGTAGACGCTATTCCTGCATCCATGTAATGGAAACTTAGAAACAGGGTCAGCGAAGATGCCGCAAACAAAATCCCTAACCCTGCCAAAATTCCTAATTCTTTTCGTGTAACCCTGAACGATTTATTTTGTATAAACATTAACCCACCGAGAAAAAAAGTTGCAAGTAAGAAGCGGTAAAATAATACAGAGTTAGCGTTTATTCCAGCTTCATAAAGAGATAATGCCCCAAGTGGATTTGTCCCATAGCTGATTGCTGCAATAATCCCATAAATTGAACCTTTGAATTTTGCATCCATTTTATTAAGTACTACATCAAAATTAGTTATACATTTTACCCGACATAACAAGCTGAAATTAAATGATATAACAAAATAACTACATAAGTCGGGGGACTTATATAATTTATCTATAAAATTAAAGCCAGCACAGGGATTAATATACCTGCCAATAATTCAATTCCCCCTATTCCGAACAAACCTCGTTTACCTTTATTCATTAGAATACCGCTTATACATATCAATATAAGACATACCGCAAATAGGTCTGAGAAATAGGTCCACCATGTTCCCGGGTTATAATGGAGAAATGAGAGTTGATAAAAAACCGGTCTTTTCTTTATTCCTTCATAAGCAACATTTCCTGTTTGAGTATCAAGAATATAGGATGAACCACTTTTCAAGAAAACTTTTACCGTTGAGTTATTCGGATAAAAATGTTTGATATAATTATCCTGCTCGCCTACCTCTTTTAACAACTGTATTATTTCATTTTTATTAAATTTATGGGAGGTAGGGAATGTCCCCTTCACCGTATAATTGTTTACAGTTATATCGTATTTCGGATTAAAATCCTTTAAATGATTCATCGTTATGCCCGATATTGCATAAATAAGAATCACTCCCATAAAGAAAAAGGATAGATGAAAATGAACCGTCCTGCAATACCGTCGGAACAAATTCCCTATCCGTAATCTGCTTGTTATTTCTTTATCCATATATTGATTATTTCTGAAATAAAGAGTTGGTGTTTAGAAGGCTCGTTGTTATAAGATTCTTCCATAATTTTCTCTTTATAAGGTTGAGTCAAATTTGTATAGTCCATCTCTTGAACGAACATTTTCTTACATTCTATAATCATTCGGGCCTCTTCAAAACTCATTAGTCCGGAAGGGGTTTCCAATGGGGTCAACCCTGCTTCTGACACTTTATCAGTATCTCGTCCCGATTTTGTTCCACAAATCCGAAGTGCTCCCCGATATTCTTCTGTAAAAAAACTGAGTGTAAAACTTTCTTCTCGTTGCAAAAATTGATAAGTATGCCTTGAATCACGAACTACAATAAAAGTAGATGGTCTGCTCCACATATAGCCAACCCCTCCCCACGCTGCTGTCATTGTGTTATAAGAACTTTTATTTCCTGCTGTCACCAGCATCCATTGCTTACCTATTAAGTCTATTACGTTATCAGGAAGGTCGGTTGCTTCCATCCGGTCATAATGAGATTGCCAACCTGTGGTACTCGTGCTGTCTTCATTCTGTGTGAAGACTACTTTGTCTGATTTTTTACTGTTTTCCATACATGAAGTAATTAAAAATATACCTAAAATCATTGGAAATAATGTTATCTTTTTCATTTTCTGCTATTTAGTTAATGATTATTTTGCAAAGGTAGGCGGAAATAGGATTGAAATACTTGTATTCACATTATATTATTTTGTATATTTACGCTATGAGAAAGTGCAGCCAGTTTGAATCATTAAAGATTATAGATGTAATTGAGGAAGAATATTCTTGCGAATTACATGCCCAAGATCATTTTGAAATCATCTATATTCATTATGGGTGTGGGGACCATTTTTTTAATGAAGTTACAATTCCATATGAAAAAGGGGATTTATTTCTGCTTGCACCCGGTGACCGCCATTATTTCACAGTAAAAACTATAACGCGCTTTACCTATATTAAATTTACTTCAAGCTATTTTGAGACTTATGACCGCTCCCATAAGTCCTTTTCACGAGAAATAACTCCAACTTCCATCATGGAAATTCAATGGCTGAAAGAGGATAAGATAACGGTGAGTGAACCTTGTCAGACTATATTGAAGAATATTTTTGAGAATATTATCCTATACAATTCAACGATTAACGTACTTCGTTCGTCTATTGTGTATTATCATATTCTTTCCATTTTCGGAATGATAAAAGAATACATTGAGAACCGAAATATTGAATTAAAGAAGAAAACTCCAACTAATGCTCATATAGCAGCATACATTCAAGAGAATATATCTAACCGTGACTGTATTTCCATCCATATGATTGCTAATCATTTTAATATTTCGCCATCTTATTTCAGTACTTATTTCAAGCGGAATTTCGAGATAAGTTATAAAGAATATATCGAAAAGATGCAATTACAACTCATCAAGCGCAGATTAGAAACCGGAGAAATCAAGTTGAAAGAAATTGCGGATGAATTTGGTTTTACAGATGTAAGCCATTTATCCAAATTCTTTAAAAGGCATGAAGGTATTAATCCTTCTGCTTATAAAAACGTAGGAAAATAGGAGATTGTATCCCAGGTAAATAGAATGATATTTCATGTTGTTGAACTTTATGTATCTTACTATAGGTATTTTATAAGATTGTTAAGTTGTAAAATTCATTCGCACAGCTCTTGTATATTTTAATTCAGCGAAAGGAAGAAAAGTCTTTGCATCTGTAAAGACAGAAAGCGGGACTTATATCACCTTAACGCCCAAGCAGGTAGTGGTATACCGGAACGAACGAAAGGAGAACGCCCACTTTCTGATAAGTATAGTATATATGATATACCTATACGAACCATATTCATGAACGTTGCTCACAATCATTCTGACCGTTCCTTCTTCACTACCAACTACACCAAAATTACCAGTTTTGCTTGATCAGGATGCATGTTATACAACGCAACATAAAATATTTCAAAATATACAGACACCTCTTGCGTCTGTTTATACAGCAAAAAAAAGAATTATTGTTAAATATCCAATTTTCGAAGGGGGATATTAATGCCATATCCTTTGTATGGTGTGTTTTGTTTTTATAAATTATGTTTTAAACTAATAATTATCTATCTTGCAATCATTATGATTAATTGAAATATTCATTCGACGAAATGGCTAAGAAAGATTTATTTGAAAAAGGCTTTGATGAAAGTACTAAAATAAAATTATTACTTTTCAGAAAGTACATTGAATCCTGGATACCAACTTTCATTCATAGTTCACCATTTGAAAAAATTCTTATTTATGATTTTTTTGCAGGTGAAGGTCAGGATGTTTATGGAGAAAAAGGAAGCCCGTTGATTATAATGGATTGTTTAAAGCAATATTGTGAAGATATAAGGAATAAAAACAAAAAGATTTTTATAACTTTAAATGATTATGATAAGAAAAAAGCGGAGAAATTATTAGCTTTGACACAGGCTTTTAAAGAAAAATGCGGAGCTTGTAATCATTGCTCTTTAGAGGTTAAAAATGATGCTTTTCAGAATTTGTTCAGTGCTGAATATCAAGTAATAAAACAGGATACCCCTACTTTTTTATTAATAGATCAATATGGGGTATCGCAAGTGACAGAAAGTGTATTCAGGCAATTAGTAGATGCTCCCCGAACAGATTTTTTGTTCTTTATTTCTTCTGCAACCATCAGGAGATTTAAAGATAATGAAGGCATTAATAAAAAAATAAAAGTGAGTCAGATACAGTTTGAAGAAAGCAAACCATATGAATGTCATGAAAAAGTTTATAACTATTATAAAACATTAATTAATGGTGATTACTATTTAGGACGTTTCTCTATCAAGAAAGTAACTAATTATTACGGCTTGATTTTTGGTTCGCATCATCCTTTAGGATTGGAAAAATTTCTGAGTGCTTCGTGGAGTATTGATGTCAATAATGGAGAAGCTAATCATGAGATAGATGAAACGAAACAATACGAAGGTTCGTTTATGAATTTATTCGATGAGGTTTCCGGAATCAGTACATTCAAGACAAAACTGGAATCTTATGAAGAACATTTACTGGATTATTTTTCTGTTCCCAGAACAAATCAGGAGATATATAAATTTTCGTTGGAATCGGGAATCAGTATTTCAAAAACAGTAGATATTTTGAGAAAATTGGAAAAGGAAAGAAGGATTTGTGTAGAGGGAGGAGACAAGCGGAAAAGCGGAGCTTTTTATTTGTCTCACAACTCCGATAAAATTATTAAGGTAGCTAAAAATGAAAACAACAAAAATTGAATGGACTGATAGTACCTGGAATCCGACTACGGGATGTACGAAGATTTCGGAGGGATGCCGACACTGTTATGCTGCCACTATGGCCTTGCGTCTGAAAGCAATGGGTATAAAAAAATACAGAGAGGGTTTTGAATTGGTTTTACATCCTGAAACTTTGAATGAACCATTGAAATGGAAACAGTCGCGAACAATTTTTGTCAATTCGATGAGCGACTTGTTTCATAAAGATATTCCTTTCGAATTTATCGATCAGGTTTTTGAAGTCATAAAGCATACTCCACAGCATCGTTATCAGGTTTTAACGAAGCGGGCAGATATATTGAAGCAATATTTTGCGACCCGTCGTGTGCCCACTAACGTCTGGCTGGGTGTCACCGTTGAAAATCCAAAAGTAAAAAGCAGAATTGATTATTTACGTGATATTCCTGCAACAGTGAAATTTTTATCTTGCGAACCTTTATTGGAAGATCTGGGGAGCATGGATCTGACCAATATTGATTGGGTGATCGTTGGTGGGGAAAGTGGTACAAATGCCCGTCCTATGAAAGAAGAATGGGTTTTAAATATTGAGAAGCAATGCCGGATTCAGGGGTCTGCTTTCTTTTTCAAACAATGGGGCACATGGGGGGCAGACGGAATTAAGCGAAATAAAAAAGAAAATGGGAAACTTTTGCAGGGATATGTAAAACAAGAGTATCCTACCTTCGTGTAATATAGAAATAAACCATTTCAAAGAAGAGAAAATAGTATTGTATTTTTGTTTATAGCTCACCTTGAAAAGTGAGCTTTTTTATCAGAATAAAATTATTCTAAAGATAGATATTATTTTTTTAATGGGATCACGGACGTGACAGTTAGTGGGCTTCCAAATGGATTTGCTGTCGGGTTACCATTGAACCCGGAAATGAGCCCATATAATAGCCCTAAAACAGGCTCGTCGTTGGGCTCGTCATTGAAACACAAAATGGGTATCTGCCGGTTTAAACAGATGGCTCGAAACCACGAAAAACAGGAAAAGAAAAAAGGTAGCTACTTTCGTAACTACCTGTAATTCAGAGCGGAAAACGGGACTCAAACCCGCGACTTCCCAGTCTGTAAGTCAAGTACTTACAAATCGTATTTTAGCATTTCTTGTCCTGCTACCAGTGCGTTGGTTAAACATTAATTTTACTTGAATTTTTGAAATGGCATATTTGCCGTTGTCGTATTTTTCATAGGCAATCATATTTAAAGGTTATACTCCCTCTCTATCTTAATGGAGTAATAAAATACTAATTTCATGTATTCCTAAACTCATATATTTTTGGTTGGTGGTAAATTTGATAAATGGTATATATAACTGAAATTACTGAAATTTTATACCAGATTAAGCACATCAACCTAATCCAAACAGTCAGCCGTTGTATTAGAATACTCAAACTCATAATGTTTAGATTTATAAGATTAGATGTAAAAGTGAATATTTCTATTAAGATAAAAAAATACGGCTTTTAGGTGTTTTATCTCTTACATATTCCTTTTTTAGTTGGGAATAAGTTTGGTGTTACTATATAAGGGCATGAATCTATATAAAGACAATCTAAACATTTATGGTATATACATAGAAAACATTCTATTTCATGTATTTTAAAATCATTCAATCCTAATTCGTCAAATTTATTTCTGTTGGCAGACTTTCCATGAATACGTAATTTATGTGCCCCCCAACTAGCTCCTTGTTGTAAATACACTTCGGTGGGTTCTAATCCTTTTAAATAGGCTATTCGTATGGCGGTATCATATATAGCTAAACGCCCTATTTTGTATATTTTACAAGATTTGATTATTGCATATATATCGTCAAATGACTTTGCATTTTCTAGTTCTGTTTCTTTCTCCAAAACTTTTTGTGCAAATTCTTTTAAAGTGTTGGGGTTAATTCGTCTTTGATGACCATGTTTAATATTAGAACTGTTGTATGATGTAGCTGCGCAGTAGAAGTCTTTGTAGCTTTCTAAATCAGCCCTTACATTTAGCCTATCACGTTCTAAAAAGGCGTTTATTAGTTTTATATTTACTTTATTCATCCTATAAAATTAATTACTTACCACATTTATTAATATATACTATCCCCTTAAAGATACTGATATTTTTCATTAATAATTCTAAGTTGGTGGCAAATTTTGTAAAAGGTATATACAACTGGAATTACAGTATTTTTCCACCACTATAAAAAGAAAATCAGCAAGCGTAAACCTGCTGACTTTTCTTGTATGAGTAAAAGGGTTAGTGCTTATTTGTATTCAACAGTAACTGTTGTTTCTAACGTCTTAGTTCCGCTTTCTGTACGATATTCTTTCATTGTAGTAACATTGCCGTCACCGTCAAATTCATATTCGTATGTGCGAATATCGTAAGTCCCTCTTGTTCTTCCTGACATTAAATTCTTATTGCTTTTGCCAAAATAACCATAGCTAAAAAGTATGCCGTTAGGCATATCTTCTGTAAAATTATTAATGGCAAACGTCTTATTTTCTTTTTCTGAATACGAATAATCGTAATCATCTCCCAAATATGTTTGTTTTGTAATATTGCCATTAGTCCATGTATAAGTATATGGAATACCGTCTTCACTTGCTTTTATTAACTCATCGTTTTCGTTATAAAAATATTTTGTTTTTTCCGTTTCCTCTCCTTCTGATAACGAAGTTGTAATAATGCCATTTACTAAAGTATAAACAGTTGTATAGGTATCTCCGTCATATTTATTCACGACCGTAATTTTATCACTTTCATATGTGTAGTTGTAAACATCGTTTTCTCCGTCCTCTCTCCATGCTTCTTTAATAACACGTCCGTTTTTGTCATATTCATAAGTAACATAGGACGAAATCTCTCCATTAGCTTCTTTGTAAGTAATTTTGCTAATCTGCTTTCCCCCAAATGGAGTACCATTGTTCCCGTCATCATCTTTTGAACATGACACAAACACCATAGCGACACAAGCCACTAATAACATAAAAATCTTTTTCATAGTAATAAATTATTTAGCACCTTGAAAAGCCTCCCGAAAGGTAATTTTGTAATAAAAAAGAAGTGTGGAGGCTAACCAGTTTATCTAACAAGAGGTACGACCAAGTAACCCACAGGAAAATAAACAGCTACTCCACACTAACCGAATATATGCAATAGCAATATAAGGCAAGTATGAACGTTTGTAACTGTCTGTCCCTTCCTGTAAAAATTGGTCGTTTTCTTGTTAAGGACAAACTAAACGCTTCTTATAAAATATGTGTGCTGTTAATTGTTTAACAACGTCACAAATATAGTTATAATTCAGCATCCAACAAACGTTCATCGGAGTAGCTGTGTTGCAAATGTAAATAATCTTACAATCTTCCTTCATCAGCATAACTGTAATAATCTATCCCTTCCGGCGAAATAATAATATGGTCTGCTAAATCAATATCTACAGATTCCAGAGCCTTCTTAATCTTATTTGTGGTCATATCATCATAAGTACTTGGCTTTAATGTCCCTGTAGGGTGATTGTGGCTGATTATAACTCTTTTCGCATTTGCCAATAAACAGGCTTGTACTATTTGTCTTACGTCAATTACAGCACTGTCACTTCCTCCTTCACTATGGGTTGTAAAGCCTAATACCTTATTACTTGAATTAAGATACACGACCTTAAAACTTTCCCTGTATTCAATAGTCTGCATATCATAGCAATACATAAACAGGAAATGCTGTGCTTCCTTCGCATTTCTGACTGTATATCTTTGTGAAGCCTTGACTTTAGGCTGGTAAATAATCTTGACCTGACTAACTTGTAATATGTTTGGTATCATTGTATAATTGTGTTTTAATGGTTGATAATAAAATGAGAGAGAGCATTACACCCTCCCTCAACGCACAATACCCCCTAAATGAAGTATCAATGCACCCACAACTGCCTTTGGAAATCTAAGACATATCTTTTAGTCCTGAATGTGGGATTTCAGGAATATATTGGAGTAATAAATTGAATTGGGGATAACTTCTAATCTGGTTATTTACATAGATATTCTATTTGTATCTGTACTTACTAATGCCAGATAAAAGTCATTTTTTGAGTTGGCAAAACTAAGAGTAAATAGGGCGTTTGTTCCTGTGCCAATTCAACTATAATATTAAACAAGAGAGAGCCGTAAAGCTCCCCCTTGCTGACTTCACTGCTCAATATAACAGTTCTGTCCTCCCTATACGTCACTCCATAATCAGAGCAAACTTTTTAATCTTTGTTTTGGTTGGCACTCCACGAAAAACGGCAGGCACTTCTTTTTCTCCTGCCAACACAATGGTCTTATCCAATAACAATTCAATGAGTGCAGGAATAAACATATTCTTAGCAATGGAGTAAATGAATTGCAATTTGTCCTTATACTTCTCTTGCACAATCTCACTGCATGGAATTTCGTTTGGAGTGGTTAAACCGTCTTGTGATTTTCTGGTGAGCATGGTGTATTTAAGTTCGTAAACTTCTTCATCCTCTCCTTTGGTGCAAATCAGGTAAAGGTCATTCAGGCTCTCACCTCTAAAGCCTATAACCTTTAATTCTTCACCAACCTTTGCTGTTTCTGGCAATACTGCAAGCTGGGTTTTCAAGGTTGTTGCAAGTGTTGTAACATCTTTCTGTACATTTCCTTGTGCTGCTAAATACTCTTTTCTGTTCATAGTTGTGGGTAAATTAAAGTGTAAAACATTTCATTTTTATGCAGCGATTGGGTAGGGGTATTAGAGATTACAGAAGTATATCGCTTGAAATAAACACTATATTTCAATTGGACCTTTAAATAATTAGGGAGAGGGGTATTTTTCAACTAAGGTATATATGTGCTTGTTGTATTCTGGTTGGTGGACTTTTCTGAAAAAGGTATATATAAGTCAGTTTTTGTAATTTTCTCACCAATTATTGATTTTGCTTCATTTTCAAGACTGAAATACTTTTTAATACATAATAATCTTTCAGCGGTTATTATATGATTTGTAAAATAATCAGTAAATTTGTTTCATAGTCGTTAATGTATACAAGTATGGATAATTTGTCTAAATCAGAGTATATTATATCTTTAGCTAAAGAAATCATTGATAATATAGAGCTTAATAATTGTGAATCACAAGCTATTTTATTGAAGACAACACGCTTAGCTAGAGAGATAGATAATGAGGAAATAAGAGAATGGCTAAAATGTGAGATGCAAGGCTATTCTTCAAACAATAAAGTTACTGCAAAATATATGTCTAAAACGGGAAGATGGATAGATATAGAAAAAAAAGAAGGATATACATGGCCTTTTGCTCAAATTGAAGCTACTATTGTTGTATCGAAAGATAAGTTGAAATCTTACAGAATTCCTGATACCAATATAATTGGAATTGTTGGGGACATTAAGAATGCCATTATGGGGACATCTATGCAAATCTCTAAATTAGAAGGAATTAAAAGCAGGGTAATATCTTTGCTTTATGATTTTGCGACAACAGTTTATTATGAAAGAGTATTTGATAATTTAGCTGAAAGTATATTTGATAGTTATAAAAATGAGATTGATTTATTATTAGCTGAAAGCACAGGAGATATATTAAACAAAATCCCTCATGTAATTCAACGTTTAAATGAAAACGATACAGAAGCAATAAGTCAGGCTCTATCAACTTGTAGACGTATTATTGATTCATTTGCAGATAAAATTTCACCAGCACGTCCAGAACCAATTATTGTGGAAGGGAAGACTATTTCCTTAAAACAAGATAAAGTAATAAATAGAATTGTTACTTATATCTCTGAGAATTGTTCAAGTAAATCAAGAATGAAAAAATTGAAGGATAATTTAGAAAACTTATATGATAGAGTGTCAACAGGAATTCATAATGATATTGATAGGAAAGAAGCAAAAAGTCTTTTTTTTAATACCTATTTATTATTAGGGGAAATATTGACTTTACGTAGTAAGTAATAACAGAAATATTTGAAGTAGAGTAATATTTCAACTCCCTAAACTTAAGTTGGTGATAAATTCTCTAAAAGGTATATAAGACTAAAATTTTTAAATAAATTTGTGTTTAATTAAGTGATACATAGTTTATGAGATTACACGAACAAGTACAAAAACGAATATTGGATGCCTGTAATTCGATGGGATTACAAGCACAAAGTGAATATATAGGTAAGGATTGGAGAGCTGATGTATTCACTTCTGCCAATAAATTACAATATGCCTTTGAAGTACAAATTACACCTCAGTCTTTGAAAAAGACTCAGGAAAGGCAAGCTAAATATATTAGAGATGGTATAGTAGGTTGCTGGCTTTTTGAGAAAGAACCTGCAAGGCAAGAAGTGGAGATGGAAGATTTGCCAATATTCAAATTAGATGCAGTAGATGATAATATTTTTGTTTCATTAAAAGAAAGAAAAACACTTCCTTTAGATATATTCATTCATGATTTTCTGCATGGAAAGATTAAATTTTGTCACACATTAAACCCTCTACCAAAGGTAGAAATTTTGTTTATAGAAATGGGATGTTGGAAATGTGGATTGGTAAATCATATATATTATATTGCTCCTTTCCAATCCCCCTGTAATACAAGGATACAATTTGAAGAAGCCATGTGGACGTCTGATAAACTTGCATTTCATCCTGAAATTATAAATCAGGTCAAAGAATATGTAAAATCAGAGAAAGGGCAACATTTGAATTTAGCAGTTGTTAAAGAACGATATAGTAATACGACTAAAACTTCATATGCATCTTTTGGTTGTTCTGAGTGTGATAGTATCTTTGGAGATTGGTATATACAAGAAGCTATTATGGAAACGTGGTATGGAGGTGGAATTATAGACCGATTTTCATTTGATATAAATTTTGATTTAGATATGCGCCAAGAAATTCCACATTGGTGTCATCCTGATGAACATGATTTTTGTGAATGAAAATATTGTATAAACTTTCATTTGGACTTTGAATTTTCTACTTCTGCTAATCATGCCAATCAAAAATAAAGTGTGATTTTCATTTGGCAATCATGTTTCAAGTATGCGCTATGTTCTTTAGTTTGTGGCTTTTGACTTTTGTATCTTTGTATCATAATTATGTGAAGATAAATAGTTTTTCAAACCCCACTTTCAAAATCATTGCGCAATGAAAATAAATGATAAAGAAGTTATTGATTCTGGTTGGTTTGGCGTGGAACATATTTCAGAAAATCACCATGTTGATTGGTTTCGATTTGTCAATATGGAAACACTCTGTAAAATGTATCCACAGTTATTCCGTCCTGAAATTTGGCTGTCTGAAAATCCACCTAAAATTGGACTGCCTAAAAAGAAGTTAGTAAAGAGAAGTAAATAGATTTTGTCAGTTTAAAAGCCAGTACCCAAATGAAAACGGATACTGGCTTTTGTTGTTTCTGGCAGACATGATATTTTGACTTTAGCTATATTTCAACACATCAAAATAATGTTGGGGAGTAATTTTGAAAAACTGACCTTTATATACTTTCTTCAATTTTTTGCACCAACTCCGATTTCATGGCAATAAATCTATATGAACCGTTTAAAATACTGCCTGACGGAATGCACTGAAAATAATCTCTAATTGTGTCATTCGTCAGCATGAAATATACCTTTTCAACTCCTTTCTTTCCGTATTCTTTAAACGGGATGCCGTATGCCTGGAATATCCTTTTCAACCTCTCTCGTATTTGTTGAATAGTCACACTCTTTCTTGCTTCAACATCCCCCTGAAATTCTTGCCATATTGTTTTTAAAATGTCAGGTGCAAAGCGTTCGTCTTTGGCTTGCTGTATCCTGTATGCCTTTATTTCTTTGTCAATCTCCCCTTTATTAAAGTTTCCATTTCGGATGGGTATGGCTCCAATTAGTAAGTAAGCATCAATTATATAGTCGGCATCTTCAATCAGCCTTAATATTTCTATATCTGCCTGCATATCATATAAAGGGTCTGCAATTTTACGTTTTTCAAGCCGTTCCAGATTATCAACAATCTTTCTCCATTTGGCTTTACCGCTTTTTGCCTGCCTTATTTGTAATTGGTCTTCTTCACCAATGCCCTGTTCCTCTGGTTGGTAATTGATATTAAAAAACTGACAATCCATATATGCCTGATATAATGCTTCTGCTGATAAATAGTACCGTTTTACCCTTTCCTCATTGTACCAGTTATCAACGGCAAAGTAATTCAGCTTATCATCATCACCCAACAAGTCATTATATTTTACGGCTTTCAAATCTTCTGCAATGGCTTGTTGCTTTACTTTGTTCAGTTCTTTTTCCTTTAAGCCTTTAAAATGCTCATAATTGGCTTTAAATACTTCAATTCTGGCAGCAACTTGTTCATCAGTATATACAAGCATACTTTCATTTACGTTTGCAATAACAGTCAGCGAATTATATGTATTGTCATTCTCATACTTATTTCTGAATCTTCCCTGTGCCTGTATTGCTTCCGTAAAAGGGTCTATAATGGAGTGAGGAACTTTTATACAGTCTGTTAGTATCAACACATCCGGTTTAGTCCATGTTGTTATATCTACTGCCGAAAAGAAACGGCAAGTAAATAAATTGACCTTTGCCAGTGGTAGCTTCAATTCTTCAAAACTCTCATAAAAGAAAGCATCTTTCAATTTATCCACACTATCCTGCGAGCAAAATATCTTATACTCGTCTGGAGTAGTCAAATGCTCCTCCAATAAAAAATTCACAAGGCTGTTTATGCCATTGGTCGAATTGAAAAAAATACAAATACAGGGGCTTGTTTGCAGTAGTCGCCTTAATTGTTCCTTTACAGTACGGTCAAAACTTCTGGTAGGAATCAAAGTCATATCCTTTCTGTAATCATACAAGGGTATAATTTTTAGCTTCCTAAAATTCTGCTCCTTTAATTTGGGATGTCGCATTTCAAGCGGTGTTGCTGAAACCATTGCTTTCCCCTCAAATTCAAAGAAATCATTTATAGGCTGTGCTATACGGCTTCTGTAATCAACGTCCTGTATTATTTTCTCACATTCATCAAACAGGCAAAAATATTCTTTGAAAATATCAATGCCTAATGCTTCTGCAACTTCCTTTATCTTCTTAAAGCCTTCCGGTGTAGTAATCAGCTTTTTATGCTTCAGGTCTTTTCTTTGTAGAAATTCCCTTATCATTGGTTTTGTACATAATTCATATACGGCTAAGCGGTTGGCTTTTCCTTCTGCCTTGCCAATGATTACTGGTACATTCGGCTCAATAATAATAGACGGACGTGGAGAATGCACCTCCATGTGTGTAATTCCAAGACCTGTAACGGTTTTGTCTATTATTACATTACTGGGTATTAACGGATAGCCTTGCCTTTTTAAAGCAACGGATAACCATTCACCTTTATTTATATATCGTTCTTCTGTTTCCATAGGGCAAATTGATTTTAAATGTATTTTATCTTCATTTTTTTAGGTAGGGGTATAATTCTCCCATCTTAGGGTTTATATACCTTTTGAAATATTCTCCCCCAAAGTCAGTTTTGTAAGTAGAGTAATAGCTCTGGTCTTATTTCTTGGTCTGACCTTCTGCGCATAAAGGTAAAATCAGAGCTGTAACTCATTCGTTACTGTACATTGTTTTTGGCTTCTTTGAGCAGTACTATAAACTGGTCACCTTCCTTTACTTCTTTCAGTTTGGTGTCCTTATCTGTCACCTTAGGCAAGTTCTCCAATGCTTTAAACGCTTCTTCATCACTTGTCGATAAGGCAAAGCTGTTGAATCCCTCAATAAAATAGCGTTTCGTAATTAGTTCAACGCTCATCCCTGCGGATTTGCAAAGGGTAATAAATTTATCCCCTCTCTCAATATCAACTACTGCTTTGCTGTTCAGTTTATAGTCTTCGCCTTTCAGTACCTTATTCAGCACACTATCAGAAATCTTCTTACCTGTGTATATTAACATTGGAGTAGAGGGGTTAAACCCTTCCGCTATTCGGTTGGCAATACTGGTAAACGGCTCTGTTCCTGCCGTCAGTTGCGCAATCGCAAACTTATCCCGTTTGTCCCAATGGCTTCCTGCTCTATTAATGGTTATCAGGTATTTCCCTACGTTTTCCACTTCCCTGATATGTACATTTGGAATCACGTACTCTGTTCCTGTGGCGTTTAGTTGGGCGAAGGCTTTACTTCTGTGCTGACCGTCTAACACGACCAAATAATCAGCCGCTTCTTCTGCTGTAATTATCCTGCCGTCATAATCAACGACCTCATATCCTGCTTCAATTAATTTACTGGCTTCAATCACGATAATAGGGTAAGCATCTTCGTACTCTCCATTTGCAATAATGGTAATAAAATCATCCACGTCTTTTTGTTCTATTGGGCGGTTGTGTTTTACCCTTGCCAACTTACGGCGGATAATTTTATCATCCTTTGCTAACTGAAAAGGTAACATACCTTTTTCTGGTTGTGTTACTTTTGCTTTTTCAACGGGAGTTTCTGATAATTTAGCTGCGTAATCTTTCAATTCCTGTATCAGAAGTTCCTGCTTGTGAATAGTCGTAGGTCTTGCAGTTTCACCTGCTATCAGTTTTTCCAGTTTTTTCTGCTCACGTACGATTTGTTTCTGAACTTCCACTAATGATAAAACTTCTTTTACGGTAGTCATATTCTTTTTCATAATCATTGTTGAATCAGGTTTAAGGTTCTGGCAACATTGCCAGTTTGCCGTCTGATTACAATGCGAAAGTATGACATTTTTAATACGGAACAATGGTGTAATACATTGTTAATCAAGATAATAAAAGTGATTCATGTTTATTACCCTTATAATCGTTTAGGCAATAAGAAGTTTACGACCAAGAAAATTTGACCGTAAATAAGAGGAAAAAATAAACTGAATTTTTATATGAGGTAACTACCGTTGCATGATTCAAACACTGTACCTTTATACTGCTTCATCAAAGCATTGTAATAATTCTTAGCATCGTAAGCAAGATATTTCTTTCCGTATTTAGAATTGAATTTGGGGTCTGCAAGACCAGTTACTTTTATGAGTTGCACTATCAATGCTTTTTCAAGGTCAGATATGTTTATTTCCCTGTCAGGATTCATACACTGGAAAAATAAGGTCATTTGTCTGGCGAAAAGGTAAGCAAATTTGGAATTTGAATCTTCGTTTACCTGTAATCCCTGAATGATTCGTTTTTTACTTTCTTCCTCCAATCCTTGCTTACAGTACTTAATGATATATTGGATTGTAGAAATATCTTTGATAACTCCGATTTGATATTCTGATTTCAGGGTCAGCTTCATTTTCTGATTTGGATTTTCTTCAACGAATGTTTCAAATGCAGTAATGAAATCATTTATTTGCTGTCCTGAATCAATTATCTGTACTCCTTTTTTACAGTATCCAGAAACTAAGTCATATAAGAAAAGGAACAGATACCAGAATTTCAGTTTATCCAGTTTTAAATCGTCTAATAGGGTGCAAATAATATCATTATTCAGGTAAGTATCAAAACTGATAGGGCGTTCTAATGGCTTTGCATCATTATATTTATCAATAAATTCAAACGGTATTTGCGATTCGCCAAGCAGAATCTTTCCTTCCTCTGTTATATATTCATCAGGAATGTACTCATTGGCATATTTCCAGACGTATTCAGTTTCAGGGGATGTATATTTCAGTTCAGATATTTCTGTAATCTTTTTTTCAGGCATGGTGCAAAAATTTTCAGATTGTATATAACACCCAAAAATAAAAAAAATACCCCCTCACTCCAATTAAAGAAGTGAGAAGGCGATAAACATTAAATAGCTGTCTATTCCAGTTGTGTAGATAATTTCAGCATATGATTACTTACGCTCTTGTTGATTACCTGTGCGTATGACTTCTGCGTGATGCTAATATTTGCATGACCAAGCAACTTGCTTACTATTTCAATGGGTACGTCATTGTAAAGTAAAATCGTTGAAGCAAATGTTTTTCTGGCGGTATGATGTGTCAGATGCTTTTTGATACCCACAATATCAGCCACTTCTTTTAAATAGCTGTTCATTTTTTGGTTACTCACAGTTGGCAAAATATATTCCTGCTCGTCTGACAAATGGTATTTCTCCATAAGCCGTTTAGCCTGTGGCAATAATGGCCCATTGATTTCACGTTGAGTTTTCAGGCGTATCATCTTTATCCAGTCCTGACCGTCAAAGCCTTTTACAATGTGTTCAGGCTTTAGGCTGAATGCTTCGTTATAGGCAAGTCCAGTATAAACGGAAAACATATAATAGTCACGTACTCTTTCAAGCCTTGCCTGTGCAAATTCGTATGTTTCCAGTTGCTTTACTTCGTCTTCTGTCAGGAACACTAATTGCTTTACTTCCTTCAATGGCTTGTAACCTTTAAACGGATGCTCTGCAATGTACTTGTATTTGACTGCCAGTAATACGATTTGATTTACACGTTGTACAATCTTATTGACCGTAATAGGCTTGTGCCTTTTGTGTATCAATAAATACTCTTGAAAGTCCTGAATAAATTTGAAGTCCAGTTTCTTAAACGGTATATCCTGTACCTTGTTGTTGTGCCTTATGTAATCTTGTGCATGTTGATATACTTCTTTAAACTTCCTGAACGTTCGTATGGTGTATTCACTTCCTACAAGTTTTTCCATTTTATCAAGCCTTTCTTTGAATAGCTTTAGCAAGGTGGGGGAGTTGTCAGCGTATTGTCCTGTAAAAATCAGGTAGATGTCATTTAGCGTATAATTGTCTGGTGATTCAATGAGTAGTTTTGTTTCTGCATTAAATAGCTTACTTCTAAGTTGCTCTAAATGCGTATTAACTGATTCTGATTCAGCCGTTTTTCCTTTTGCTTTCTGCTTCGTCTTATCCCAATATTTGGGTAAGATGTACAACCCTGTGGAAAATAGTTTGTCGTCTTCTGCGATGGAAATTCTGCAATAAATTGGTGCTTCGCCTTTATTCGTCAATTTTGAGTTCATGGAATAAAAGGCAACTTGTAATTTCTTAATCATTTTGAAGTGCTATAATACACTGGTAAATAGTTTGTTATAGCGATTCTTGTGGAAATGATTATGTTAAATCATTTCCAGTCCTGCTACCACAAGAAATATCCTAAAATACCCCCCATTTACCCTCTTTTTATCCCTATATTATAAATAGTACTACTCCCTGACCGGAGCAGGGGTAAAACATGATTCTATTGATAATCAGATATTTAATACAATTATAAAGGCAAGAAAAAAGGTAGTCACTTTCGTAACTACCTGTAATTGAGAGCGGAAAACGGGACTCAAACCCGCGACCCCCAGCTTGGAAGGCTAGTGCTCTATCGACTGAGCTATTTCCGCGTGATGCAGGTTTTTCCCTTTAGGCGGCTTTACGTTTTTTCTTTGAGTGAAAGTTATTCAAAGAATTCCCGTGGCAGGACAGGTTTGTGTGGCCCGTCGGTTCGTAAAGGGGAACCTTGTAAATTTTGAATTGCGAAAAACGAAATCATCGGATGCCTTGTATCCGCAATTTAAAATTTGTGGGGAGAGCAGGATTCGAACCTACGAAGACATAAGTCAGCAGAGTTACAGTCTGCCCCAGTTGGCCGCTTTGGTATCTCCCCGTTTTTTTAAGAACTTTTGCCTTTAGCGGGTACAAATATAGGGGATTCTCTATGAAATCCAAAGAAACCGGGAAAAAATATTAAAAATGTGGAGGAATCTTTTCGTCGGCAGATTTGTGTTTGCGAAGGTTACGGATAAAGGCGGGAAGAAAACAGACGATGAGCTGGGGGCGGGTCCAGTTATAACATTTTTGAAAACAGAGCATTGCAATGCCGATAAACAGGATGGCACCTATGAATACCTGTATGGGGAGCCAAAGCAGGTCTTCCGGGGGGAGCAATAGGGGGATTAAAGCGACGGCTCCTGCGGGAGCAAAAGGTTTTCCTGAAAGTTCGAATAGGAGGAATAGAGGGCCTGTTATACATAAAGCGATGAGGAATTCGGGTAAATGCCATTGATAATAACCGAACCATTGGCAGAGTGAACCTAATAAGGAGGCTGCAAATAGCGTGAGCAGTATCTGGACCGGGCGGTTGCGGAAACCGGCTTTGGAATGGGCGAATTCGATGTAGGTGACAATGAGGGGCGGAAGAATGAAATAAATGTTGTTTGTGTATATCGCCAGTGAAGCTACCGATAATACGGTAAACAGCAGAAAGGTCCACGAAAGGAGAACCGGACGCCAGTATATTTTTACCGGAATATATTCGATAGGAGTACGTAATTGCTTTTTTTCCATCAGATATTGTCCGAGGATAATGATAAGTGACATTATAATTACTGCGGCCGGATATACCCAACTGTCTGTTTTTAACAGTATAGGCAGGATGATGGCAGAAACCTGCGGGATCAAGGTGGTTCGGGATAAAGTCAGATGAATGGCCGCAAAACTAAAGGCCAAAGCAATGTTCCCCAATAGGGGAAAAGGTGAGTAACGGACAATGAGGACTCCCGTTACGGAGCAGAGGCTCATTGCAAGAAGCATTTTCCATTTGTTACAGTGCCATACCCGTTTATCGACTACCCACATGCCGATTGCAAGGGCTGCCATTTCGGGGAAAATGATTTCACGTTCGGCCAGTCCTTCCGCGCATCCTACCATAATAAGAATCATGAGTAAGGTGTAGATATATCTCCGATAGCGGAGAGGAATCGAATAAAACATTTGAATCAGTTAACGACATTGGTCGGATGTCCTTCCAAAAAATTCCGGATATTCGTCAGAGCTTCTTCTGCCATGGCAATCCGTCCGTCGATGGTGGCTGTACCTACATGCGGAAGGAGTACGACATTGTCCAATTCGTATAGTTCGTCCGTGATGTGGGGTTCCCGTTCGAATACATCCAGTGCTGCACCCCGTATGGTACGTTTGCGCAGGCATTCCGTCAAAGCGGCCTCGTCTATGACGGCGCCTCTGGCCGTATTGATGATAAAAGCCGATTTTTTCATCAGTCCTAATTCCCGGCTACCGATCAGATGACGGGAATCGTCGTTCAAAGGTGTGTGCAGGGAAATAAAATCCGATTCTTTTAACAATGAATCCAGATCGGTACGTTTGAAACCGGGAATTTCCGTATGGCGATTGTAATAGACGATTTTCATTCCGAAAGCCTCTGCTTTGCGGGCGACATTCTGGCCGATCCGTCCCATGCCGATAATACCCAGGGTTTTCCCGTACAGGTCTGTCCCCAGGTTTTTCATGACTCCCCAAAGGCTTTCTTTTTCTGTACGGATTCTGCGGTCCAGCTCGGCAACTCTTCTGGAGGCACTAAGCATCAGGGCCATGCAGAGTTCTGCTGTCGGGTTGCAAACCGACTGAGGGGTATTGCATACTGTAATCCCTTTTTGCCGCGCATACTGAATGTCGATGTTGTTGTAGCCGACCCCGAAGTTGCTGATGAGTTGTAATTTTTTACCGGCATCAAGCATGTCTTTGTCTATCGGACGGCTGAAGATTGCCAGTAAGATATCATATTCCGGCAATAACCGGATAATTTCCTCTTTTGAAAGCTTTTCACCTTCCGGAAAGGTGATTTCCCAATCTGCCGGCAGATTGACGAAAGGTTCGCGGGGGATGTCGTAGGTAACTAATATTTTCATAATAAAGCTAACAAGTTTTTATTCGGTTTTCAGGAATCCGTTTTCCGGAGATCAGTCGAGGGTTGTCCGGGCAAACGGAACGGCTTTGAGATCGATGAATTGGCCGGCAAGGTATTTATAATAACCTGTGACGGCTACCATGCCTGCATTGTCGAGGGAAAAGCCGAGGCGGGGGATGAATACTTCCCAGCCTGCTTTTGCAGCTTCTGTATGTACGGCATTTTGCAGTCCGGAGTTTGCCGATACGCCTCCGCCGATTGCAATTTGTTTGATACCGGTTTGCCTGGCTGCTTTTTTCAATTTAGACATCAGGATGTCGATGATTGTTTTTTGCAGGGAAGCACAAAGGTCGTTCAGATTTTTCGTTATAAAATCGGGATCTTTTTTCAGTTCATCGCGGATAAAATAAAGAAAGGAAGTTTTTAATCCGCTGAAACTGTAATCCAGACCCGGAATCTGGGGTTTATTGAACGTAAATCGCTCCAGGTTGCCTTCTTTTGCCAGACGGTCGATTACAGGTCCGCCCGGATAAGGAAGTCCCATTACTTTTGCGCATTTGTCGAATGCTTCTCCTGCGGCATCGTCTATTGTCTGGCCGATCATTTCCATCCTCAGATAATCGTGTACTACGATTAATTGAGAATTGCCTCCGGATACGAGTAGTGTAAGGAACGGAAAGGAGGGGTGACGGCTTTCGACGCCCGGTTCTTTGATGAAATTGGCCAGGATGTGCGCTTGTAAATGGTTTACTTCGATCATCGGTATATGATTTGCAATAGCAAATCCTTTGGCAAAAGATGTGCCTACCAATAAGGAACCCAGTAATCCCGGTCCCCGGGTAAATGCAATGGCGTCGATGTCCTTTATTGCAATTTCCGCTTTGCGGATCGCTTCGGATACGACCGGAATGATGTTTTGCTGATGGGCTCTGGAAGCCAGTTCCGGAACCACACCTCCGTAGGCTTCGTGAACTTTTTGACTGGCGATAATATTCGATAATACGATTCCGTCTTTTAGTATGGCGGCAGAGGTATCATCACACGATGATTCGATTCCGAGAATAACTGTCATAAGGTTGTTTTTTTACGAGTCGGCAGAGAAGGAAAGTTAAAAGCCGTAAATATATGGTTTTTACTTTATCTTTAGTTTCCGATCTCTTTCAAATATTCTGCAATATTAATATTTTTGTAGGCAAACTAAAACTGTGCGGATATAAAAAAAGTTTTTCGGATATTATTCTATTGTGTCGCGGGGATTCTACTGTTGATTTTAATTCTTTATGCTTTGTTACACAGTCCGTATGTACAGACAAAGTTGGTCAATTATCTGACTTATCGTATCGAACAGACTACGGGTGTAAAGATGAAAATCGGCGGGGTGGATTTTCGTCCGGTAAAATCGTTGGTGTTGAATGATGTTTTAGTTGAGGATTACAGACAGGATACGTTGTTGTATTGCAAGGATTTACGGGTGAAGATCGATTCTTTTCAATGGACATCCCAGCGTTTTACCGTAAAAGATGTTACACTGAAAAATGCCTATTTCAATTTATGGATTGTGAGGGGGGAGGAGAAGTCGGTTATGAATCTGGATGTTCTTCTGAATGCTCTTCGGATTACGGCAGAAGAAGAACAGGAGGGGATAGCTGGAGGTGCGGAGGATGTTACCGTCCCCTGGCAGGCGGATTTAAAACGCATTCAGATCCGGGATTCTCGTTTTGTATATAGGGAGAGTGAATATGAGGCGGTAGATTACGGTATCAATTGGACGGATGTGGAGTGTCTTCATGTCAATGCTGATATTACGGATATTGATTTTTCGGGAGGTCGGGTCGGGATGCGTGTTACCGGGTTGGGGCTGGAAGAGAAGTCCGGTTTTGTGATCGATAAAATGGAGGCGACAGTCAGTGCCTGCGATTCCAATTTATTGATAACAGATACAAAGATATATACGGCGAGGAGTTTTCTGGACCTCCGGAAGTTGGAATACAATTGGGTGCCGGGTCGCCGGGATTGGCGTCATTTTACGACTATGATGCAACAATATTACCGATTGGGGGAATCCCGGGTAAGTTTTATCGATCTGGCTTATTTTAACGGAATATTGCGGGGAATCGAGAATACGGTGGGGTGTAAAGGGGTTATTACAAATACCGTAAACCGGATAGAGGGACATCAATTGGAGTTTACTCTTGGGGAATCAACCCGATTGACCGGAGAATTTAAATCTTTCGGTTTACCTGATTTCAGGCATACGATTTTCGATATAAATATCCGGGAGGCCCAATTGAATCCGAAAGATTTGGAAACCGTTTATTTGCCGTGGTTTTCATGTCAGCTTTCGGTGCCACAACCCTTGCATCATTGGAATAAATTTGATCTGACCGGGAATTTTAAGGGAACGATAGATGATTTTATATTGTTGATCGACAGCCGTACGACCGGATTCAAAGGGACTGCAAAGTTGGGATATATTCCTTGTGCTTCGGCTGATTCTACAGATTGTTCCCGTATATCCGGGGAGTTCAATTTCCCGTCCCTGAATTTTGCGAAGCTGAGCGGAACGGAAGTATTGGGAGGAGGGCATATTTCCGGTACGTATGACGGGATATTGGCGGAGGGCCGGACGGCATTGAATGTGAATGGAAAATTGAATACGATTCAGATCGGTAAAGGAAAGTTGAAAAATACCGATTTATTTCTTACGATGGACGATGAAAAAATCAATGTTCTTTCTTCATTTGATAACGATAGCATCCGGGGTGCGGTGATGTTGACCTGTGATGTGGGGAAAGAAGTATTCTTTTTGAGTTCCAAGGGCAAGATAGAGGTAAATGATCTTGCTGATTTCGGGTGGGGGATCACCGGGGGCAAAGAAGCTGTCAAAACCGGATTTGACTTTGTTTTTGCAAAGAAGAAAGAAGGAGATAGTTTCGGGAATTATGCATTCCGGAATTTTACCTATGCCGGAGAGAAGGGTGACTTTATCCTCGATAATGTCAGTATCGAAAATCGATTGAATGACGGGTATTATGTCACCAGTTTATTTTCGGATATTGTGGATATGCAGATCGAGGGACATTATATGTCGATACGTCCTCTTGAGTTTACGGATAAGCTGGTCCGCAGTTATTTGCCTGCTTATAAATGGCAGAAATACAAAAATCTGAATGAGGAGAAGGCTGATTTCCGGTATAGTATAAACATCAAGGATGCCGATCGGGTTTTATCGGCTGTTTATCCCGATTTGAAAATTGCTCCGGGAACCAAACTTTATTCCGATTTCGGATATAAGGGAAAGAAGATTCACCTTCGAATCGATTCGGATTCTATCCGGTACAAGGACTTTATTTTGCAAAATTCCCGGATTGATCTGACGGGGGATGAAGATTGTTTGCGGATGTTGTGTACGGCAGATCAGTTAGAAGTCAGTCAGGACTATCGTTTGTATAATGTCCGGAATGAATTGGTTTTGAAGGATAATACAGTGTCCGATAAATTGTTGTGGAGTAATTGGGGCAGTGAAACGTATAGCGGTGAATTGGGAATGATTCTTCGTTATGAACCTATCGACAAGAACAAATACAGGACGGTAGTTCATATTCAGCCCGGAGTGATTGTGCTTGCAGATAAGGTGTGGAATGTACAGGAAGCGGAGATAATCGCTTTGGATAAGGAAATTTCCATTTACGATTTCCGGATCGGTAACGGAAGGCAATATTTATCCATAGACGGAGATCTTTCCGAAAATCCGCAAAAAACGCTTTCTTTCCGGTTGAATCGTTTTGATTTGTCGGAATTGAACCGGGTGTTGTTTGACAATCGCTTTCATGTTTTCGGTCTTGCAACAGGAGAGGTGATCGTGCAGGATTATTACAAAGATAATTTATTGTATTCGGATGTACATGTGCAGGATTGGGGGATAAACCGCGATACTTTAGGAACGTTGCGGATGTTATCGGCCTGGGATGCGGATAGCAGCCGTATGCTGATCCGGGCGGAAAACCAGGTCGGAGAGGAAATCCCTTTGCGGGTAAAAGGATATTACCGGCCGGATACAGATAGCCTGAACGTCAATATAAATTTGTCTAAAATCAAATTGGATCGGCTGGGTATGTATGCTTCGGATTATTTTGTTGCCAGCCGGGGAGGTATTTCGGGTAAAATCAATCTTACCGGTTTGATGTCCCATCCGGATTTTTCCGGTTATCTTTTTTTGGATTCGGTTTTGTTGACGATGCGGGATGTCAATACGTCTTTTTTCATAAATGACAGTATTTATGTCGATAAGAGCAGTTTTATAATCAATGATCTGGCTATAAAAGACGTGCTCGGCCGTTCTTCGCTCTGTTCGGGATATTACCGGTTTTGGGATGATGAGTACGAGTTGAATATTACCTCCCGTAATTTTTTGATTCTCAATACAGATTACAGTCAAAACGATTCGTTTTACGGAAAGGTATTTATGAGTGGCTTTACGAATATTAATAATCGTAACGGTTTTATGGCATTGACGGTAAATGCACGACCTGAAAGTAATTCACGTTTATATCTGCCTTTGACCTCGGCGTTGACAGAGGAAAATGGTAATTTTTTACATTTTGTAAGTCCTAATCAGCAAGCGCGGAAAAAGGTACAGGTTCAGACCGGAACCGGCGGGATGCAGTTGAATGCTAATCTGGAATTGAATGACAATCTGGAGATACAGATTGTTTTTGACCCGACGATCGGGGATATTTTGAAAGCCAGAGGTTCCGGCGATATTAAGGTAACTTTGGATCAGGATGGGACAATCAATATGTTCGGAGCCTATAAGATTTCAAAAGGGGATTATCTGTTTACGTTGAGTAATCTGTTGAATAAAAAATTTGTACTGACTCAGGGTGGAAGTATAGCCTGGAACGGTTCGCCTTATGATGCGACGGTAGATATCAATGCCGTTTATAATTTAAAGACGTCGTTGTATGAGTTATTGACTGCGACGAGTTCTACCGTAGATAAATCGACAAAGGTACCTGTTGAGTGTGTACTGAATTTAAGTGATAATTTTGCTAATCCATTGGTGAAGTTTGATATCAATTTTCCGACTTTGGATACGCAGACGAAGAGTTATGTGCAGAGTCTTTTTTCCAGTCAGGACGAGATCAATAAACAGATGTTTTCTTTGTTGATTTTAAATAAGTTTTACACTCCGGACTATATGACGACGGCTGATATCGAGGAGAGAAATGCCGGTTATCAGGCGGGTGTGACGACGGCTTCGGAGTTGGTATCGAACCAGTTGTCCCGGTGGCTGTCGAAAATCAGCAATAATTTCGATATCGGTTTTTCTTATCGTCCCGGAGATAATATCACGACGGATGAGATTGAATTGGCTCTTTCGACTCAATTGCTGAATGATCGGGTTACCTTGTCTGCCAACGGTAATATGGATGTCGGAAATGCTAAAAATGTAACTTCGAATTCAACCGGAAGCAATAATATTGCCGGCGATTTCGATTTGGATGTTAAATTGAATAAGCAGGGAACGCTGAAATTGAAAGCCTATTCGCATACGGACGAGAAAATTATTTATAACGCGACGGAGACGATTCAGGGTGTCGGTATTTCTTATCAGGAGGCTTTCGATACTTTTCGGGAATTGTTACATCGGTATTTTAGTTTTTTGAGGAAGAAAAAATAAAAATCCTTGGTCTATATTGAATTTATAATCTTTATGACTTTGTTTTTTAATCTTTTTTTCACAAATTGCGTATTGCAAACGATTACGAACAGATTTGGGCCAACAAACTCATAAAAATTATATAACTTATGAATGCAAAGGATTACATGGACAGGGAAGCTCGTTACGGAGCTCACAATTATCACCCGCTGCCGGTTGTATTGGAACGTGGTGAAGGAATTTTTGTGTGGGATACGGATGGGAAACGATACTATGATTTTTTGTCAGCATATTCGGCTGTCAATCAAGGGCATTGTCATCCGAAAATTGTAGGGGCAATGACAGAGCAGGCCCGTAAACTGGCTTTAACGTCCCGGGCTTTTTATAATGATGTGCTGGGCGAGTGGGAGGAATTTGTGACGAAATATTTCGGTTATGATAAGGTACTTCCGATGAATACCGGGGCTGAAGCCGACGAGACTGCTTTAAAGCTTTGCCGGAAGTGGGCTTATATGAAGAAAGGTATTCCGGAAGGGCAGGCTAAGATTATTGTTTGTAACGGAAATTTTCACGGACGTACGATTACGATCGTTTCCTTGTCGAATGATCCGGATTCTTATGAAGGCTATGGTCCTTTTACCCCCGGTTTTATTAAGATTCCTTACAATGATATTCCGGCTTTGGAGAAAGAGTTGCAAGATCCGAATGTAGCCGGTTTTCTGGTAGAGCCGATTCAGGGAGAAGCCGGAGTTTTTGTGCCTGATGCCGGGTATTTGAAGAAAGCATTCGATTTGTGTAAAGCCCATAACGTGTTGTTTATGGCTGATGAAGTACAGACGGGAATTGCCCGTACGGGAAAATTACTGGCTTGCGATCATGAAGGGGTACGTCCCGATGTCTTGATATTGGGGAAAGCCTTGGGAGGAGGTGTTATGCCTGTATCCTGCGTTTTGGCGGACGATGAAGTCATGTTGTGTATTCGTCCGGGAGAGCACGGTTCGACTTTCGGAGGAAATCCGATTGCTGCTAAAGTTTCCATTGCGGCTCTGGAAGTGGTTCGGGATGAGAAGCTGGCCGAAAATGCCGAAAAACTGGGGATTGTTTTCCGGGATAGACTGAGTGCGATTCATTCGGACCGGATTGAGGAAGTGAGGGGGAAAGGATTGTTGAATGCTGTTGTGATTAAGCCGAAAAACGGAAAGACGGCCTGGGATGTTTGCTTGAAGTTGCGTGACCGGGGACTGTTGGCTAAACCGACGCATGAACATATTATTCGTTTTGCTCCGCCTCTGGTGATTCATAAGGTGGAATTGATGGAGGCCATCGGAATTATTGAAAATACGTTTGCTGAATTGGAATAGATAAAAAAGGTGTCAAAAAAACTTTGACACCTTTTTTATTCAATATTTAAAGCTGCTGCCTCCTAAGAATTCCCGCAGGATTGAGGTGTTGGGTATTTCCCGGGTAGGTACGGCTTTGATATAGGAGAGAAATTTCAATAAACGCAGGGCTTTGGAATGTTCCGGGTGCTGTCCTGTAACCTCCCGTAATAAAGGTTCGGCCTGTTGTTTAAGAGCACCGAGTTCGTATATCAGAGCTGAGTTGAACATGATATCGGCTTCTTCCTGGTAAGGGACGATGTGTTTTTGCTCACCTTTCAATACGCTTTCCCAGCGTTTTAGAGTTTCAAGTGCCGAATAATTCCGGTATTTATAATCTCTGACCATCCGTCGGAGTAAACGGTTATCCGTCGGATTGATGATGTTATGGTTGTCGATAGAGATAGAAGTCAATGCCGACACAAATATTCTGAATATGGAATCGGCCGGGAGTAAGCGGGTGAGTTTAGGATTAAGTCCGTGTATTCCTTCTACGACGATTACATTATTTTTGGCAATTTTCAGTTTCTCTCCGCTGTAGTAGCGTTGTCCGGTTTCAAATGAAAATTTGGGTATTTCGATCTCTTCACCGTTTATCAAGCGGAGAATGTTATCGGAAAATGTATCGATGTCCAAAGCATCTATCGATTCGTAATCGTATTCACCCTTTTCGTCTTTCGGTGTATATTCCCGGTTGACAAAGTAGTTGTCGAGGGACAGGTTTACAGGGCGGATGCCGTTGACCATCAGTTGAATACTCAATCTTTTGCTAAAAGTCGTTTTGCCGGAGGAAGACGGACCTGCAATGAGAATAACTTTTACTTTTTTTCTGCGGCTTTTGATTTTATCGGCGATCAGGGAAATTTTCTTTTCATGCAGGGCTTCACTGATTTTTATGATGGCGCCGGAATATTTTTCTTCTACGGTCCGGTTTAGGTTACCGATGTCTGAGATGCCGAGAATTTTTCCCCAGCGCTTATATTCACTGAATATTTGAAATAGTTTCGTTTGCGGTGTTTCCGGCAATAATTCCTGGGGATTATTGCGATTCGGCAAGCGAAGCAACATCCCGTCTTTGTAAGGTATAAGATCGAAAATAGCCATACAGCCGGTGGAAGGAGCTAATGTGCCGTAAAAATAATCAGCCGTATTTTGGATATAGTATACGGAGGTATACAATCTTCCCCGGGTTGCCATAAGTTCGCATTTGTCTTTTAAGCCGGCTTTTTTAAATAGCCGGATGGCCTCTTCGGTCGGCATTTCTTCGCGGATAATGGGATAATCGGCGGCAATAATTTCTTGCATTTTGTCCCGTATGGCGGCAATTGTTTCCGGTCTCAAAACAACATCTTTATTTGCTATCCGGCAGAATATACCGTTGGATATGTTGTATTCGGCGATTAATGTCTTTTTGGGAAAAAGCCTGTGTACCGCTTTGTAGAGTATGAATATAAGGGAGCGCGTGTAAATACTGTATCCATCTAAAGTCGTAACGTCAATGAAATTGACTTGTTTCGGATTCATGATGATGTATTGTAAGTCTTGTAGCTGGTTATTTACAAGAGCGCCTAAAATGGACTTATGATTTTGAGGAAAAATAATTTTTTTGACTTCCCGAAGGGGCGTACCGATTTCAATATCGTAATACTTCCCCGTATTTTCACACATAATACTTACTTTTTCCATAATTATATATTTGATCCTCTAATGTAGTTTTTTCTTTCTATATAAGCAAATAACATGCCAACAGTCCCTTAGGAGAAATTCAGGCAAAAGAAGGGGATAAACAAAAGATCAGGGTAAGCCGGGATACCTTTGTGAATCAAAAATCGTAAATTAATTTTAGAGAGAGGGGATTGTTGAGTCTGTGGTGTTGTATTTATCTGTACATTTCTTTGTCTTTCGGGATACGTATTTCATATTCCCGGTGAGCCGGGTTTTTCAGTTTATTTTTGCGGAGCCACGGGTTGAAGCGTTTGAGTGTTTTATAGGAGATGTCGTGTTTATTGGCAAAGTCGGCCCAATCTGCAACGGATTTTTTGATTTTGACGATTTTGACTTTTTCGATAGGATAAGCTGTAGGAGGATCGAAGTTGTACACATTCGGATTGTTCAGTATTTGTTTTAAGGCCAATATCCGGAATACGTATCTTTCGGTTTCTTCGCCGAGCAACAGGTCGTAGTAGTTTTTTTCTTTTTGGATGTCCATTTGTTTCTGGATCATCGAGTTTCCCGCATTATAGGCAGCAGCGGCCATTGTCCAGGAGCCGAAGCGCTCGTATGCTTTTTTCAGGTAGTTGCTGGCTGCCTGGGTTGCTTTTTCTACATTGTATCGCTCGTCTACTTCGCTGTTTATTTCCAGGCCGGCTTCCTCTCCCGTAGATGCCAGAAATTGCCACAATCCGACAGCTCCGGCAGGAGAGACGGCAGAGGGATTGAGGTTACTTTCGATGACGGCGAGGTATTTGAAGTCTTCCGGAATTCCGTTTTCTTTTAATATCGGTTCGATACGGGCGAACATACGGGGGGCATTTTTGAGCAGTTGTAAGGTATGTGAATGCAGATAGGTGTTTACTATCAATTCTTTACGCAGTGCTTCTTGTACATCGATGCGGTGAAGAGGCACTTCTTCTCCGGCAAAGCTGATGGCTTCCGGGACAAATACATCTACGGTGAGGGCTTGCTCTAAGGGAGTCAAATCAGTATGCGGAGTCGCGGCCGACAGGTTTGAATTACCTCCTGCTGCCTGCGAATAAAATACAATGGCAAAAATATTCAGAATGGATACTGTCGTACAAATATATATTAGTGAGGTGTATTTTTTCATTTCAGAATTAGTTGTTTTATATTTGCTGTAAAGATAATGCATAAAAGGCTATGATAAAAGAGGCAGAATGCTAAAATAGCGAGATTTCATAGTGGTTTATCCGTTAAAAATCGTTGTTATTCTTTATAAAGGAATTAGTATATGAAATACAATTTTGATGAAATTATAGATCGCCGGGGAACGGATTGTGTGAAATACGATGACCTGAACCGCACTTTCGGACGGACGGATTTATTACCGATGTGGGTTGCGGATATGGATTTCCGGACGGCTCCGGCAATTATCGGGGCAGCAGAGGATTGTTGCCGGCACGGTGTTTTCGGATATACTTTCCGGTCGGAAGAAGCTAAACAGGCGTTTATCGATTGGGTGGCGTTGCATTACGGCTGGCCGGTAAAACCGGAATGGATATCTATCAGCCCGGGGATTGTTACGGCCTTATCTGTTGCGGTAAGGGCTTTTACTGAGAAGAGGGACAAGGTGTTGATCTTAACTCCCGTATATCCGCCTTTTTTTGCTGTTGTAACTGAAAACGGGCGAGAGTTGGTATGTAGTTCGCTGGTAGTGGAAAACGGGCATTATGAAGTGGATTGGGCGGATTTTGAAGATAAGCTCAGACAGGGTGTGAAGCTTTTTATACTGTGTAATTCTCATAATCCGGTGGGACGGGTATGGCGTGCGGAGGAACTGAAACGTATGGGAGATTTGTGTTGTAAGTACGGTGTATTGATTTTATCCGATGAAATTCATGCCGATTTGGCTTTGCCGGGATTTAAACATACCGTTATGGCTTCCTTGTCGGAAGATATTGCGGCTCATACATTGACTGCGATGGCTCCGAGTAAAACGTTCAATATTGCAGGAATGATGAATTCTTTGATCGTATCTTCCTCATCTGAATTATTGGGTAAGTATAACCGGGAAATGCTGGCATTGCATTTGGACGTCGGCAATATATTCGGGCATGTGACATTGAAAGCTGCTTATCGGGCAGGAGGGGAATGGCTGGAAGAGTTACGGATATATCTGGGTCGAAATGTCGATTTTGCGGATGAGTATATCCGGCATGAATTGCCTTATGTGAAGATGTTGAGGCCAGAAGGTTCTTTTTTGTTGTGGCTGGATTTCCGGCCGACAGGATTAAGGCATGAGGAGGTCGGTCGTATATTGACTGAAAAGGCAAGGGTCGGTTTGAACGACGGAAGTGCCTTCGGTAAAGAAGGCATCGGCTTCCGGCGGATGAATGTCGGATGTCCCCGGGCTATTTTACAGGAAGGCCTGGAGCGTATAAAGAAAGCTTTTTAATGTGATGGTATACCGTGAATCCGGAGAATTTGGCTTTAAATTTTCCGGATATATTCGGTAAGGGATTCTTTGGGTTGCAGATTCAAATGCTGACGTAATCTGTAACGGGCGATATTTATGGTATTGGGTGGGTTATCCGTCAATATGGAAATGTCTTTGTTACTAAGTCCGATGCGTAGGTAGGTAGCCAGTTTTTGATCTCCTTTGGTCAGATTTCCATGTTTTTGCATCAATCGTTCCGTGAAATCGGAATGCAGCGTTTCGATCTGTAAAAGCGTATCTTTTAAGTTACTGTTGCTTTTTAAGTACAGAGCTATAAACGAGCTTATCTTTTCCAGCTGGGTTTTCAATTCTTCATTGTGCATTTTTTTTGCTTCTTTCAGCATGGTGATGATCTTTTGGAAAAGATCGTTCCGGCTTTTGATATAACAACAGAGATTGGTCAGTAATTTTTTGGAATAATCCAAGGCTGTAAAAGCATTGTTTTTTTCGATTTCAACGGCGTTTAACTGATAGTTGATCAGAGCGTTGTTTTTTTCGTGTAATTCCTGTTCGACAGCTAGTTTTTGTATTTTTATCTTTTGACGCACCCTGACTTGAAAGATAATGATTAAAAGTGTGGTTAGTAATAATGCCGAAATTCCCAGTAAATAACGCTTTTGTATAGTTTGCAGTTGATTTTGTTTTTGTTCGATCCGGACTTGTTGTTCAGATTCTTTGAGTTTCTTTTCTGCAATTCTTCTTTCGATATTACTGATCCGGTCGGTAATGAATATTTGTTTTTCCAGTTGGTGTAATTGTTGCAGGCTTTCATAGGCATTGGCCATATCTCCGATTTTATGGTATATCTGGGCACAATAATTCAAATTGTCCATCAGAATTTCCTGGGCGTTGATGGTTTTGGCTTTTTCCCGGGCTTTTTCGAGATAATCCAATGCTTTTTTGTATTTTCCGGCATATAGATGTTGTAGTCCGAAATTGTTGTAATTTTCGGCAATCGCCCAGGTGGCGTTGACAGCCAGATTGATTTGCAGGGCTTCTTCCAGAAATTTGATTTTTTCCTGGAAATGTTCGGGAAGCATACCCAAATTGTTCAGATTTGCCGCAATCGCTTTGGAATTATTAAACCGGCGGTTGATTTGTAAGGCATAATTGAATTCTTTTTCTGCTTGCTTGTATTCTTTTTGAACGAAATGTAATAATCCTTTGATATTGTGGTAGTAGGACTCTCTGGGATCGTTGGGGAAATCTTTGTAATACAGGGCCGATTTATCCAGAAATTCGGAGGCACGCTTGAAATTGCGCAGTAAACGGTAAGAATTACCGAGACATGCATGTAAGTAAGCTATCGTAGCAGGACTGCACCGGTCTTCTTTATCAAGGGCCTGGTAGTAAATATCCAGAGCCATATCAAACCGGGATTGATGAATATAGCTGGTACCTAAAAGGATCAAAGCTTCGATTTCCAGAGAGTCGTTTTGTATTTTTATGGCTTCCCGAACGGCTTCGTTGGCATAATATCCTGCTAATTCGGGCGCTTTGTAATAATTATTTTGAGCTAAATCCAGATTTTCTTCGATTTTACGAATGGTGGTCGTGTCGGATTTTTCCTGTGCAGAAAAAAATGTGAATAATAGTATAAATGCAAATTGGGGTACCATAATTCTGACGCTTGTGTGTTGTAATCGGTTTGCCACACATCTTTCAAAAACAATTGCCCATGCACCGGCTTTTTATAGAAATCCACGTTGTTCCCAAGTCTTGAAGATGTATAACATTCCGTATAGGATTTATGTTAGTGGGAACTAAGTTAATATAAATTTAATAGGGTCTGTGCTATTTTAAGATAAAATTATAAGTCCGGAATTGAAAAAAATGAAAATAAATCAAAAAAAGAAAAACAGATGTATATATTTCGAATGTATAATTAGCTGATTATTAATATGTGATTGTTAAAATTGTATATAAGAAAAGAGGTGAAAACCGGAGTACGTATATATGATAATTTTGTTTTTTGAGTTTATTTTTTTTTAGAATTTTCATTTTTGTTTGCGGTTAAAAGTGAACAATTATGAAATCTTGGATCAAATTAACGATTGTTGTTATTACGGTGTTGTTGTGTGCATGTCATGACGATGAAGTGAGAAATAAAGTACAGGTTGTGGAAGAGCCTTTGTCGGATATCGGTTGCCGGACAGCAGAAATGAACCGTGAAATGGCGATGTCGATTCCGGAAGGATATCAGGGACGGGGGTCTTTATTGACCAAAGCTTATATGCAGACACGGGCTTCTTCTCAAAAATACATTATTCCGGTCGTTTTTCATGTTTATGGAACCAGTTTTCTAGGAAAAAGCGTAACCGTGGAATTGATTGAGGATGCTTTAAAGCGTACCAATGAAGATTTTCAGGGATTAAATGGAGATTGGCAACGGATAACGGCGCCTTTCGATTTGATAAAAAAAGAATTGAATATCGAGTTCCGTTTGGCACAAAAGGATCCGGAGGGAAAATCGACAACGGGGGTCATTTTTTATCCTAAAAACAGCGGTTTCGGAGGTTTGAATAAGAACCCTGAGATTGCTGCTTGTGCCTGGGATAATTACAGTTATATGAATGTATATGTGATGGAGGATTTATATGGGGATCAGGTGTTGAATAATTCCGGTGTTGCCTGGTATCCGGATGAATGGATGAGTGATCGTAATCTGGCCCGGGTTGTGTATAACGGTGCTTATATCGGTAAAAATACCACAGAGAATTTCCGTCGGGTACTGACCCATGAATTCGGGCATTGGCTGGGATTGGCTCATACGTTCGAAGGGGGATGTACTTATCCGAACGATGAGGTCGACGATACACCGCCTCATGAAAAGAATATGTTGCATGAGTATGATTTGAATTGCGAAGGAAATAAGACCAATTGGCAAAACTTTATGACTTATACGGATATGTATGCCAATTTTACAACCGGTCAGGTGGAACGGATGTTGGCCATGCTGGAGCATCCGGCTCGTTTTCCGATTTGGCAGGAAGAGAATCTGAAAAAAACATTGTATCTGGGAGATGAGGCTGTTATTGAAGTGGGTGAGGGTATGCTGTTTGAAGATAAAAAGAATGACGGTACTTTTTCGGGCCGTTTTGAATTGAATGTAAAGTTTGCTTCATTGAAGGGGCAGGTAAACGATGAGTTGTCTGCCGATACCTATGAGGTGCAGCATTTGCCGGAAGGTTTATCTGTGCGCGTAGTCGTTGCAGGTGCCTCTTTGCTGCATGTTTTTGTCGACGGTCAAGCCGTAAATCATTCTTCGGCTGATAATACTTTTTTTATCCTCCGGTTTACAGGCGATATTTGTGATAAACCTTTGCATATTGATGACCAGCATCTGGAATTGCGGTTCCGGAATCCCTATCAAATCGTGACGACAGAGGTCTCGGATGTCGTGGTTTGTGCCGGGCAACAACGTCATCTTTTTCAGCTTTCTTCCGTTTATCCTTCTTCGAAGTATAGTCTGGTGTATGAAGGAGGTAAGTTGCGTATCGATACCTATAGTAAGGCTTTGGCAACAGAATCTTTTTCCCGTAATGTCAGTTGTCTGAGTGGCGGGGATGAGATCCCGGGCACATTGTCCTGGATCACGGGGTCGGATAATTTTATTCATGATTTATATACTCCTTCTTATAATCAGTGGAAAGGTAAGACGGGTTACGTCGGGCTGTATTTTCCGGGAGCGGATCAGACCGAGCGCTTGTACGGCTGGTTGAAATTGAGTGTAAGTACTGCCGGGGATTCGGTGATATTACATAGTTATGCTTTCCGGGAAGAACCGGGGATTGCTCTGAAAGCCGGTCAGAAAGAGGTTGGGCAAAACCTGATCGATCCGGAAATTTATGCTGATAAAACGGTCGTAAATGCAGGCGAACAAGTGCGCTTCGGTTTTTCCGCGTGGAGTAATAGCGGAATCAACACTTATCGTTGGTCATTTCCCGGAGGAACCCCGGCCGCTTCTTCGGAAAAAAATCCGGAGGTGAGTTATGAGCAAAGCGGAATATATGATGTGTCTTTAGAGGTTACCGATCGCTCCGGGGAATCGTGGGTTCTATCCAAAAGTCGCTGGATACAGGTGAAAGAAGGGGGTACCTCCGAAAAACCGGAAATTACGTCTTTGATTGTTTTAACCGGTAATGGCGATAAATTTTTCCGGATAGAAAATCCGGAACGTTATGCCGACAGTGAACTGACTATTTGGGATCCACGCCGGAAAGAAATCCTGAAACGGCAGAATTACCGGAATGATTTTGAAATGAAGGGATTGGCTGCGGGGACTTATTATTATCGTTTTACTTGGAAAGCCGCAGGACAAAAAGAGGAAGTCACAGGCTTTGTCGAGTTGGTACGTTGACTACAATTGTCTAACCTAATATAAATTTTATGAACAAACTGATCATGCTACTTTCCTTTCTGATTATAATCGGGATGGAAACGGGTATCGCACAATCTTTAACGATTCACGGTACGGTAACAGAAAAGGCGACAGGGGAGCCACTTCCGGGTGTCGGTATTCAAGTAAAAGGGACGGGAACAGGAACGACGACGGATATTAAGGGATATTATACCATTAGTGCTCAGAAGGGACAGGTGTTGTTATTTTCTTTCGTCGGGATGAAAACAAGAGAGGTAAAGGTTGAAGGGAATAGTCCGATAGATATAAAGTTGGAGGCCGAAAACCAGGCTTTGGACGAAGTTGTTGTTGTCGGATACGGTGTTCAGCGCAAAGAAGCTTTGACCGGGGCCATGACTACGGTTAAATCCGAGAAGTTGGCAACCGTTACGGTTTCCAGTATTGATAAGGCTTTGCAGGGAAATGCTGCAGGTGTGATTGCAACGTCTGCCAGCGGTACTCCCGGTAGTTTTGCTACGATTCAGATTCGGGGAGCCGGTTCTGTAAATGCAGGAACGAGTCCGTTGTATGTTGTCGATGGTGTGCCTATCATGTCGGGATCAACTTCCGGCTGGGCTTCTTCTTCCAATGCGTTGGCTTCTTTGAATCCGGCTGATATCGAATCCTTGACGATATTAAAGGACGCTGCGGCGACAGCTATTTACGGGTCGCAGGCTGCCAATGGAGTTGTATTGATTACGACCAAGAAAGGAAAACAGGGAAAAACGCGGATTTCTGCTAATATCGAGCGCGGATTTTCAACTCCTACCAATACGAGGTTCGGGCTTTGTAGTTCTTCCGAGTTGCTGATGCTCCAACGGGAGGCTGTCGATAATGCCCGGGATTATTTCAAAAGTGATGCATACGACTGGACTGATCCTGACGGCGCTTACTATTTGCCGGATGAACTGGCGAATACCAATACGGATTGGTGGGATGTGGTTACCCGTAACGCTTTGTATCAGTCTTATGATGTTTCTGCATCCGGAGGTAATGAGAAAACTCGTTTTTTTGCTTCCGTATCTTACATGAAGCAAGACGGTATTGTTATCGGGACCGACTTTTCCCGTTTTTCTGCCCGTCTGAATCTGGATCATGAGATCAATAAGCATTTTTCTTTTAATATCAGCTTATCCGGTTCTAATGCGTCGCAGAATTATTCCTTGACGAATTGGGCTTATCAAAATCCTATTTTTGCTGCCTATTCTTTGCTGCCTTATGATTCGCCTTATAATGAGGACGGCTCGTGGCGGGAAACATTTACCCGGAATGCCAATGGAAATTACAATCCGTTGAACTATATGAATGAGTGCGAGCTGGGACAGAAAACGAAGTCCTTAATCTCGACTTCTTATTTGCAGTATCAGATTGTCCCCTGGCTGACCTTCCGGACGACTTTCGGTATGGATTACAAGATGACCCGGGAACGTACCCGTTACGGTGATAAATCGAATACGGGTATGTCCGAGGATTCTCCGATTAGTGTTCAGGATTTGCAATACTATCGTTGGACATCTTCCAATGTATTGACTTTCAGTAAGGTGTTTACAGAAAAGCACAATGTAGAGGCTTTGTTGGGTTATGAGGCTACGGCTTATAAGAGTGATTATCTGTATGCCTCAGGTTCCGGAAGTAACGACGATATCCCTTATCTGAAGGCAGCTTCTGCGAATTTCGATGTGGATGAAGGATTGTCGGAGTATGCTTCTATCTCAATGTTCGGACGGGTAAATTATAGTTATGACAGCCGTTATTATATGGCTGCCAGTTTCCGGCGTGACGGTTCTTCCCGTTTCGGCGATAACAATAAATGGGCGAACTTCTGGTCGGTTTCAGGAGCCTGGAAACTTTCCGGAGAAAGTTTTATGAAAGCGGATTACCTCGATATGCTGAAGTTACGCTTGAGTTACGGAACAACCGGTAACTCTTCGATTGGCGATTATGCAAGTAAAGGTTTGTACAGTTCGACGAAATATGCGGGACTCGGTGGATTATTGCCTTCCCAACTGGCTAATCCGACATTATCCTGGGAAGAGTCGGCAACAACGAATCTGGCCGTAGATTTCGGTTTCCTGAATCGTATCAGCGGTACGGTAGAGTATTTCTGGAAAAAGACTTCGGATTTGTTGTTGAGTGAACAATTGTCTTATACAACCGGTTTCAGCAGTATTTTGAGAAATACAGGTTCGATTATGAACCGCGGATTGGAATTTCAGATTTCCGGACAGATTTTTAAAGACGGAAATTTTAAATGGACTTCGGATTTGAATATGACATTCCCGTCCAGTGAGATTTTAAGTTTGGGGGGAGTTGAAGAACGTTTTGAAGGAAACTATCAGAAGAGAAGGGTACACGGAAAGGCATTTACAGAATGGTATATGGCTGATTATGCCGGCGTAAACCCGGCCGACGGTATGCCGATGTGGTACGATGAAAACGGCGGGTTGACCTCCGATTATGGTAAAGCCCGTTATTCTTACCTGGGTACACCGGAACCGGATTTTTACGGTGGATTTACTAATACGTTCAGTTGGAAGGGGATTACGCTTTCCTGTATGTTCTATTTCAATTACGGTAATACGGTGAAATTCAACGATTATTATTATCTGGAAGGAGACGGAGCCGATGGTTTGGGTATGAATTTAAGCCGCAGGCAGTTGCAACGTTGGCAAAAACCGGGGGATATTACCGAAGTTCCGAAGCCGATTCTCGGTAATCCGACGAAATCACGGGATTGGTATAATTCCCGCTGGTTGGAAGACGGTTCATATATTCGTTTGAAAAATGTGACGCTTTCTTATGATTTTCCGAAGCATCTGATCGGAAAAATCGGTATCGATAATTTGCAGATTTATTTTAAAGGTACGAATCTTTGGACGCATTCCAATGTCTGGTCTTTGGATCCGGAAGTGGGTGTTTACGGATCTTCTTCCAATGTTTATCCGAATTCCCGTTCTTTTGTGTTCGGTCTGAATATTGGTTTATGATATGAACTATAAAAAGTAAAACCTATGAAAAAAGTATATAATATATTAGGCATCATCTTGAGTATAGCCTTGTTATGGTCTTGCTCATCCGATTTTATAGATAAGGATCCCAAGACGTCCATTTCTAATGAGAAAGCGCTTTCGACTTATGATAAACTGGTTCTGGCAACCAATGGTTTGTATGCGCCGTTGCTGGACAGGAGTTTGTACGGTGAGTCTTCGATATTGGCTCCGGATGTTATGGCAGACAATGTTGTGCTTTCGTCAGTAAAGGCATCCGGACGTTATATTCAGGAGTTTAATCTGACAATGGGATCTAATGACGGGCCTTCCGACGGTGTGTACAGTATGGGATATTACATTATATGTGCTGCCTGCAATGTGATCAACGCTATCGAGGCAAATAAGTTTGACCGTCAGGGGGCTACTGACGCACAGGTAAATCAGTTGCTGGGAGAGGCTTTGTTTATCCGGGCGATGGTACATTTCGATTTGTGCCGTTGGTTTGCTTATCCTTATCATTTTACGGATACAAAACTGGCGCCGGGGGCTGACGGTGCAGGCGGACATCCCGGTATTCCGGTTGTTTTGACGACTGAAATCGGTAAACCGGCACGGAGTTCCGTGCACAAGGTGTATGAACAGGTTATTTCGGATTTGAAACGGGCAGCCGATCTGATGACGGAGAAGAAAGTCTGTTTCTGGGCTTCTTCAGAAGTAGCCAAGGCATTGCTGGCCCGCGTATATTTGTATCAGGGGAATAACCAGGATGCGGCTACGATGGCAACGGAAGTCATCGGTTCACATCGTTATGAATTGACTCCGGCAGCAGATTTTGTAAAATATTGGGCATTGGAAGGACAGAAGGAAACGATTTTTGAGTTGCAATCGAATAAGACCGATGACTATTTTTACGGAGGAAATAACAATCCGGGTGGTGTATACTTGTATTACGGAGATTTGGTGGCGGCAAATGAATTGGCGACATCTTACGAAGAAGGGGACGTGAGAGCGAAACTGGTCGTTTTGAATAAAGACGGGGAATATACCGTAAATAAATATCCGGGACGGGAAGGAACAGGGAACGTTGAAATCAATAATCCTCATATTCTGCGTTTGGCTGAAATGTATTTGATAAGGGCCGAAGCCAATCAGAAGAATAATTCACAAATCGGCGATACACCGTTGAATGATGTCAATGCCGTGCGTGCGAAACGCGGACTTTCGGGTTTACGGGTTGTTGACGGCAGTACAATTGCTTCGGAACGCCGGAAAGAACTGGCTTTTGAAGGACATCGCTGGTTCGATTTGTCCAGAAACGGTCAGGATAATGTACGCCCCGGTTGTAAGGCTACGCCGTTGGTGACATGGCCCGATAAACGTTTTGTATTGCCGATTCCATTGTATGAGATGAAGAATAACGGTAATATGGTGCAAAATATCGGTTATTGAGTGGTATCTAGGTTTTATGATTAAAACGAATGTTTATGAAAAAGATTTTAATTAATATAGGTTGGATTTTTGCTTTGGCCGGGATTTTGTTTTCCTGTGAAAAAAGTAAATTGGAACACTTGTACGAAGGACCTTGGTTTCTTGCTTTTCAATCGGGAGAGCTGACAGCTGTTGAAAGCGAGCCGGACCCGGTTGAGATCCCGGTGCAATTGGTTAGTACCGTAAGAAATACGCCGGTAAAGGTGGATTTTACGATTAATGCCGGGAGCCTGATTGCCGGTGAGGATTACGAATTGCTGAACGAGTCTCAGACTCTGACTTTCGCTCCGGGAGAGCTTACGCAGTACATACGGGTTCAACTGCATGATAACCTCGATATAAACGGCGATCAGCAGATTGTATTTACATTGACGTCGAACGATGCCGATATACAGATCGGACAACCGGGTACCGGAAGCAAGCGGGATGCTTGTACTCTGATCGTAAAAGATGACGATTGCCCGTTGGAATTGAACCTATTCTCCGGTAAAGTGAAAGGAAAAGAGACGACACCCTGGTGGGATAAGGTTGAATTTCCTGCGACATTTACGCCGATAGAGGAGCTTGCTCCGGGTAAAATCAAATATCATGTAAGCGGAATATTTTTTGCCGTTCAGTTGGAATATGCTTATAATGCATGGCTGGGAACTGCCGATCAGGCTGAATATAATGAGGTAGAAGTTGTTATCGACTTTACGAATCCGGCCAAGCCGACGATGTCCTGGGAAGAACAGCTTTCGGTAACCGTATATTGGGACGGAGATACGACGGGCGATGAGTATTGGATACAGGCTGCCGTTAATCAGCCGATAGCTATTTCCACATGTGATAAGACTTTAGAGTTTACCTATTATATGGCAAATCCGGATTGGGCGAGGTCGTATGCATTCCGGGTAGCGTTTAATTTTGGAGACTGACCGGATGTAATGTAAAACTTTAAATTTTGAAAGTTATGAATAGATTGAAATATGGTTTGTTAATCGTCGGTATCGTCTGTGGATTATCGGCCTGTGACGATGATAACGATTATGAGTATATACCGAAATTGCCGAGGGGCGGTTTTTTAGAGAAAACATCGGATCAAAGTGCGGATTATTTTATCAGTGATGCTGAAAACGTAGCTGTTCCGATGCAAATGAACCGGATGAAGGCCGGACAGAACCTTACGGTAAAACTGGATGTAAGCATTGAGCCGGCAGAGTTGAGTTCTGCTATCGGTATACTGAAAAACGAGGTGGCTTTTAAAGGGAGTGAAAAAATTACTCCCGAATTGTTCAGCATAGATTGGAGTAAAGTGCCGGCCGGAAAAAGTTTGACGGTGACGGCTAAATTGCAGGAAGCCGATGATATTGATTTGAATACTATCTGTGCTTCTTATCAGATGAATGTGAGTAAGGCCGCTTTACCGATTCCCTGGTGTGATCCGCAAGGAGTGGGAGAGGTGATGTTGGATTTCGATGCGACGGCTCCCAAAAAGGTTTCACTGGCTTTATTGTCGATGACAAAGGCTGCCGTGCAGGATTTGGTCGTACCTTTCAAGTTGGAAACGGATTTGGTAGAAGGTACGGATTTCAAGATACTGGGGGAATACGGACATGCCTTTTTCGTACCGGCCGGAGAACGTTCAGCATCTATTGAAGTCGAGGTAAGGGGTGATTTATTCCCACAGGTCGGTTTTGAGCGGGTAAAACTGACGTTGACGGAGGAAGGTAAAAATCCGTCTCAGCTTTTTGAGTATGATCCGGCCTGGAAAGAAACCTGGCTGAAAATAGGGCGTAGTCCGGATTATGTGATGACACTGGACCCGAATGCCGAATACGAGGCTTTGTTGGCTGCCGGAGAAGGAAACAAAGAGTTTACAATAACCATTCCCAATGTATTGGATAAGGCCGCTGCCAGAAATATGACAATTCCTTTGAATTTAAACCAGTATATGGCTAAGTTGGGAATTCATTTCCAAATGGATGCGCCTTATCAGATGACAGTGCAGCAAGGCTCCCGGGATGCACAAGTAGTGCTGACTGTTTTGAGCGATGCTTTCGCTTCTTCGGATGATAATGTACCTTTATACATCGAACTGGCAGACCCCAGTGATGCCGTCAATTTCTGGACGACGATAACGTTAGGACGTGAATGACAAATAATAGGCGGGAGGTCCCTGACCGGGGGACTTCCCGTATTTTAAAATGTAAATCAATGTTGGTTATGTGGAAGAAATTATGGGGTGTATTTTGTTGTTGGGGTATGGTGACGGGAGGAATGGCTCAAGATGTTGTGCCGGTAAGGGCATTGTCCAGTCCGGAAATTATCAATCCTGCTTATTATAACCGGGAAGCCGGTGTGTCAGCCGCTTTGTGGTATCGGCATCAATGGGGAAAACTGGAAGAATCTCCTCAATATATGGGTATTTCGCTACACAAGCTGTGGACTCCCGGAAAATGGGGGACGGGTGTCAACGGGGGATATAGTAAATCGGGGTACCGGAAAGATTATCAGTTCGGATTGACCGGAGACCGGGGATTTGCTCTGTCGGAAAATTCCCGTCTTTCTCTCGGACTTACTGCGGGGATGCAATTGGTGCGTTACGATTGGCCGGAGAATCTGGGAAGTGCAAAGCCGGAAGATTTTAATAAAGAATGGTTTTATGTTGCCGGAGGTGTTGCCTGGAATTACCGGGAATTGTCTTTGGGAGCAGGCTACCGGGGAGTGTGCCGGGACGGAGGTGCCGGGATGTATTCCAGGATAAGTTTGTATGGGGAATACCGGATTGGAATGGGATCCCGTTGGGATATTTTGCCGAGAGCGTTATATGTGTACGATAGCGATTGGGACAGTGATCTGGATTTAGGCGTTTTTGCCTATTACCGGAATATGGCCGGAATCGGTTTGATTTGGCGGAAAGAACAGGCAATAGGCGTACAGGGAGAAATGCGGTTACTGGACTGTCTGGCCGTTACTTATTGTTATGAACCATCGACCGGAACGGATGCCAATGTGTTCGGAGCCTCGCATGAAGTATCCCTGAAATTCAATTCCGGAGGTTTATATCGGAAGAAATAAGCAGATGTTTTAAATTTTCTTCTTTTGCCAGTGTGCGAATTTCAGGTATAGGTAGGAGACCAGACCGATAAATACACCGTAAATAAATTCGCTGCTCCAGACCCATTCTACCCGGGCATTGATATAAGAGGCGAAAAACCAAACCGAGAAGGTATAGGCTGCCAATACGACAAATTCGAGCAACAAGGCTTTGGTGGTGTTGCCGGTGCCGGAGACGCCTTCAAACATAGGCATCCCGATACTCATCGTGATTGCTGCACAGCAAACAACGAAAAGTGAAGAAACCGATTCCGCAGCCAAAGTCGTATCGTTTGTGTAGACAGACAATATAAAAGAGGGAAAGAATAAACAACAAAGTAGTATCGGCAGGATGGCCAGCATGCCCTGACCGATTGTTTTGAGTATTGTCGGGATAACTTCGTTTTGCTTACCGGCACCGATGAGGCGGCTCGTAAGCGTATTTGCCGTAGCTCCGAATGCGAATACCGGTATCATAATCAACATATAAACGCTCCGAATGATTCCGGATACGGCGATCGGCCCTTCTCCCATGTGCTCGACAAGTGCAAAAAAGATAAACCAGGTTCCGAAAGAAAATAATTTTTGCAGCATAGTCGGAAATGCCAGCCGGAGAATGGATTTCATCAACCAGCCTTCGAGTTTGTGAAAATAAAATAAGGCATATGTTTTCAACGGTAATTTTACGAGTGTATAGCCGATGAAGAAGAGAAGTGCGGAGATTTCGGCACAGACAGAAGCCAATGCTGCTCCACCGACTCCCATATTGGGGAATCCCCATTTCCCGAATATCAGGACATAATCGAGTACGATATTGACGATGGCCATCAATAGCGTGGAAAAACTGATTACTTTTGTATTGGAAAGTCCGATGTATAAAGCCCTGAAAAGAAAATTGAAACAGACGAAGACAATACCGTAATGCCGGTAATTCATGTAGTCCATTGCCGAATTATATATGTTGGGCGATTGAATGATGTTGTGAAGTATGCTGTCGGTAAAGTAATGCTGGATTAGAAACAATCCGGAGGATAAGAACAGCACAAATACCAGGCCGTGCTCGAAGATAACTCCGATACGGTTTAATTTGTTCTCTCCCAGACGGCGGGCTACGATGATTTGTATACCGATACTGAATCCCCAGGCCAAGGTTGAATAGACGTAATAATATATTCCTGCCATCATTGAGGCGCCTAAGGCAATAGGACTTAAGCGTCCTAAAAATGCCGTGTCCGTCAATGCAATTAAAGTTTGTGCCAGATTACCGAAAATGATCGGATAAGCAATGGTCCAGATGGTTTTGTTTTTAATCGAAGTCATATATTCCAGATTGCTTCGCAAAGGTAAGAAAAAAGCGTGTCGATATGTTTTTTAAATCCCTTTCATCAAAAGATTCGTTTGAAAATATTAATTTCGTCAATTGGAACGGGAGAAATACCGGATGGATATAAGCGGGAAGGTAGGATGAATTGAACCTTTTAGAGGCAATAGAGCAGACAATGGATTTACTTCACCGGTTTAAAATTGGCAGCTAAATCCTGTATTTGGATTTTAGTGATATTGCTTTTTTGAAAGGAAGTTTTAAAATGCACCTATGTATTAGCGGTTATTCGAATAAAAATACTTAATACAATTTATTATGACGATAGAAGAACAAGTAAACGAAGGCATTAAAAATGCCATGAAAGCGAAAGAAAAAATTCGCCTGGAAGCCTTGCGGAATATCAAGAAAGTGATATTGGAAGCCAAAACCCGTCCGGGTGCAGATGGCATAGACGATGCCGAATGTATTAAAATCATTCAGAAACTGGCAAAGCAGAGTATGGATGCTGCTGAAATATATAAGCAGCAGGGGCGTACCGATTTGTATGAAGAGGAAAGCGGACAGCTTGAAGTATTGAGTTCGTTTTTACCGAAACAGATGTCGGAAGCGGAATTGACGGATGCTTTAAAAGCGATCATCACTTCTGTCGGAGCAACCTCTCCCAAAGATATGGGTAAGGTGATGGGAGTTGCGACGAAGCAATTGTCGGGGAAGGCCGATGGCAAAGCGATTTCTGCTAAAGTAAAAGAATTACTGGGATAAGGAACAGGGCCGGAATTTAATTCCGGCTCGTTTCTTTTAAAGAAATTTTTTCCTAAAACCTTGTTTTATATCAAACGATTGCATATCTTGGCTGCATGTTAATTGCACCGGATATATATCGTATTTTACAGAACCGTTCCTATAAGGGACTTTATGAGTGCTGGATTTGTTAGCACTTTATACTTTTCTGTGTGTGATTCCGGAAACGAATGATACTTTCCGGAAATAATAATCCGAATTTATTTATTTTTTACTGTTATGCGTGGAAATATTTTCGATATTAAGCGCTATGCAATTCATGATGGCCCGGGAATACGGACAACTGTATTTCTGAAAGGATGTAATTTGCATTGTCGTTGGTGTCATAATCCGGAAAGTCAGTCTTTGCAACCGACGGTTATGTTACAGATTCACCGGCTGGGAGATAAGGAGTTCCGAGAGGAGAGTACGGTAGGGTACAGTGTTACGACCGGGGAATTGATGGCAGAGATATTAAAAGACCAGGTGTTTTTTGAAGAATCGGGTGGAGGCGTGACCTTTTCGGGGGGAGAACCTTTGTTGCAGGCTCCTTTTTTACTTGAGATACTTAAGCTGTGTAAAGCTCATAAGATCAGTACTTGTATAGATACGGCCGGAGCTGTTTCCTGTGAAATGTTGGAAGAAATCTGCCGGTATACCGATTTGTTTCTGTATGATATGAAGACAGCGGAGGAGGCTAAATTTACGGAGTTTGTCGGTCGGGGATTTCATCAGGTGCTGGAGAATTTGGGATGTATAGCTGGGTACGGTAATCGGGTTATCATACGGATTCCCGTTATTCCCGGAGTAAACAATACCCCTGACGGGCAACAGGCTTTATTGGATTGTCTGAAACAATGGCCGGCTTTGCGTGAAGTGGAGTTTTTGCCTTATCACCGGACGGGGGCCGATAAGTATCGTCGTTTGGGGATGACCTATGAGATGGGAGATCTGGCTAGTATGACGGAAAAGGATCTTTGTGAGATAAAAGAGTGTTTCCGCCGAAACAACTATACGATATTGTAATGTAAAAACTATAAACTTTATAACTATGCAACTGAGTGAAAGAATTAAAAGACTGCGTGAACAGAGTCTGAATGCCGTGAATCGTATTTCGGCCGAACGTGCATTATTGATTACGGAATTTTATAAATCGGGTGTGGCCGATGCCGAACCGGTACCGGTTCAGCGGGCAATGTCGTTCCGTTATATTTTGGAACACAAATACATCTGTATTAACGAAGGGGAATTGATTGTCGGAGAAAGGGGACCGGCGCCTAAAGCAACTCCTACTTATCCGGAAATATGTGTGCATTCGATAAAAGACCTTGAGATATTGAATGACCGGGCAAAAGTGTCTTTTAAATCGGACGAGGAGACCCGTAAGGCTTATCGGGATGTGATTATTCCTTATTGGACGGGTAAATCCAACCGGGACAGAATTTTCAAAAGTTTACCGGAAGAATGGAAGGAGGTATACGCTGCCGGTATCTTTACCGAATTTCAGGAACAGCGGGCGCCGGGACATACCGTATTGGGTAAGAAAATGTTCAGTACGGGTTTGCTTGATCTGAAACGGGAAATTGAGGAAGCAATGGCTGAATTGGATATGCTGGACGATCCGGAAGGTGTGGATAAGCACGACGAATTGCGAGCCATGGAAATTGTTTGTGATGCCATGATTATGTATGCAGGCCGACATGCCGATAAGCTGGAAGAGTTGGCAGCGGCAGAAGCCGATCCGAAGCGTAAGTCTGAGTTAAAACAGATGGCAGAGGTTTGTCGCTGGGTGCCGGCACATGCTCCGCGTACTGTGCAGGAAGCTCTCCAACATTATTGGTTTATCCATCTGGGGGTCGTTACAGAGTTGAATCCTTGGGATTCTTTTAATCCGGGACGTCTGGATCAGAGTCTTTATCCGTTGTATGAAAAACAGATACGGGAAGGATCTGCGACGAAGGAAGATATATACGAAGTGTTGGAGTCGTTCTGGGTAAAGTTTAATAACCATCCTTCTCCTCCTAAAGTGGGGGTTACCGCAGAGGAAAGTAACACATATACCGATTTTTCGTTGATCAATGTCGGAGGGGTAAAGGAAGACGGTAGTGACGGTGTAAATGAAATGTCTTATATTTTGCTGGATGTTATCCGGGAGATGCGTATTTTGCAGCCTAGTTCGATGATTCAGGTCAGCAAGAAGAATCCCGATCAGTTTATCCGGGCCGCCGTTGAGATTATTAAAACCGGATTCGGTCAGCCTTCGGTTTTCAATACGGATGCGTTGGTACAGGAAATGCTCCGGGCTGGAAAAGATGTTGTAGATGCCCGTAACGGCGGTTGTTCCGGTTGTGTGGAAACCGGAGCTTTCGGAACAGAGGCTTACATCCTTACCGGATATTTTAACCTGCCGAAAATATTGGAATTGACATTGAATAACGGATTTGATAAACGTACGGGCAAGCAACTCGGTTTGAAAACCGGTTGTTTGGTTGATTATACGACTTATGAAGAGTTGTTCGCTGCTTTCCGGGCTCAGGTAACACATTTTATGCGTATTAAACTGATCGGGAATAATATTATCGAACGGATTTTTATGCGCCATATGCCGGTGCCTTTCTTGTCTGTCCTGATTGAAGATTGTATTAAGAACGGTAAGGATTATATGTGCGGCGGTGCCCGTTATAATTCCAGTTATGTTCAGGGCGTTGGTCTGGGAAGCATTACGGATATGCTGACTTCTTTGCGGTATCATGTTTATGATAAGAAGGACGTCGGTGTGGAACAGATGGCTGCGGCTCTTGCTGCAGATTTTAAGGGATATGAAGAGTTGCAGTATCAATTTGTATACAAAACCCCGAAGTATGGAAATGACGATGATTATGCCGATAAACAGGAAGTAGAAGTTTTCGATTTATACTACGATGTGTTAAACGGGCATAAGTCTCCGAGGGGGGCTAATTATCGAGTAAATATGTTACCGACAACCTGCCACGTTTATTTCGGAAGTGTGACGGGGGCTACACCGGACGGGCGTAATGCCGGCAAACCCTTGTCAGAAGGAATATCTCCGGTACAGGGAGCCGATACCAAAGGACCGACGGCTGTGATTAAATCCGCCGCTAAGATCGATCATATCAAGACGGGGGGGACGTTGTTGAATCAGAAATTTACACCTTCCTTACTGGCAACGGAACAAGGGGCTACAAATCTGGTACATTTGATCCGTGCGTATTTCCGTATGGACGGACATCACATTCAGTTTAATGTTGTCAATGCTGATACATTGCGGGATGCTCAGAAGCATCCTGAAAACTATAAGGATTTGATTGTAAGGGTTGCCGGATACAGCGACTATTTCAATGATCTGGGTGAGGATTTGCAGAACGAGATTATTTGCCGTACCGAGCAAACCGAATTGTAGCGTTTTGTCTATAGCTTTTAAAGCTTGGGATGTTGATAACCTATTTTGCCGCAATTGTGGCAGAATAGGTTATTTTAAAACAGGATACCTCATTTTCTTGCCGGCTTTTTCCCTCATATTACAGCTATTTTACAACTGACTGTTTTTATTTTAATTCCGGTAACTCGATTCCTTTGATTTTCCGGTAAAGATTCAATGCATAAGAATCGGTCATACCGGATACGTAATCGACAACCGTTTGTATTTTGGTGTACATCGAGTCGTCTTTACTGACTTGGTATTGTTCCGGCATAACGGATAAGATGTTGCGGGCGTAATAGGTTTCCGGTTTGAGAACGGCATCCGTATATTCTTTCAGGATCGTTCCGAGGATTTTGAAACCGGCTATTTGAATCTGTGTGACGATATTGGTGTGGTATATCCGACTGTAAGCCAGTTCTGTACACTTGTCATAAGCCATTTTGTTGGTGCCCGTCAGGTTTTTGATTAAACTGCTCTTGAATTCACCCATCATAATGGTTTCGTAGTTTTGGCAGAAGATATCGGCACAGGCGTTGATCAGCTTGTTGATAATGCCGGCACGGAGGAAGGCGATGCGTTCGTTTTTGTCAGTTACCACTTTAAAAGTCCGGGCAATGATTTTCAGGTCTTCTTTGTCTTCGTTTTTGTCATAAAAATTTTCCAGGATATTTGTCGTTTCATCGTAAGAGAGTATCCGCATTTTATGTGAGTCTTCGATATCCATGATTTGGTAGCAAATGTCGTCGGCAGCCTCTACCAGAAATACAAGGGGGTGACGGACATATTGCAACGGATTTTCACTTATCCGGCGAATGCCCAATTCTTCGGCCACCTGCTGAAAGATTTCTTTCTCACTTTGGAAAAAACCGTATTTATAGCCTTTGGCGGAGGCTTTGGATTCGAAAGGATATTTGACGATGGAAGCCAGGGTTGTATAAGTCATGGTATATCCTCCCGGACGTCTTCCGTTGAAACTGTGTGTCAACAGGCGGAAAGCATTGGCATTGCCTTCGAAATGACTGAGATCGGCCCACTCTTCATCCGATAAGAGCTTTTTAAAATACATGCCTTCTCCTTCGCTGAAAAAATAGGAAATAGCTTCTTCGCCCGAATGTCCGAAAGGAGGATTGCCTAAGTCGTGCGCCAGACAAGCGCTACTGACAATCGTACCGATTTCTTCCAGTAGTTCAGGATTGTCTATTGGCACATTTTGTTGTTTGATGAATTGGGCGATTTTATTGCCCAGTGACCGTCCTACGCTGGCCACTTCCAGACTATGTGTAAGGCGGTTGTGGACAAAAATATTTCCGGGCAAAGGAAATACCTGTGTTTTATTCTGCAAACGCCGGAAAGGGGAAGAAAAAATCAACCGGTCGTAATCGCGTTGGAACTGTGAACGGTCGTGAGAGTGAAATAAAGAAGCGGGGCTTCCCGGGTGGTAGCGATGTGCAGATAAAAGTGTATTCCAATCCATCATAAGGCTGTAAAAATAAAACGGTTTTCTTTAACGATGGGCGAAGGTACGATTAAAATGTCGAAAGTCAAAGGGAAGGATAATCGGAGAGGGAAGGAAAGAAAAAGAGGAGCTGAAAAAGCTCCTCTTTCTGCCGGATTTATTTTTTTACAAAATGGAAATGGCTGCCGAAACGTTCGAATGCAGCTTTGTCCAATTCTTCCTGATGTTGGGGAGCTGCAATAGCAATCAATGCTTTTGCACGTTCCTGTAAGGTTTTACCGTAGAGGTCTGCAACACCGAATTCCGTAACGACATAGTGAACATCAAAACGGGTGGTTACAACACCTGCTCCGTTCAGTAAAGTCGGGCTGATTTTGCTGACTCCTTTGGCCGTTACAGCCGGCATGGCGATGATCGGTTTGCCTCCTTCACTGGCAGCCGCTCCGCGGATGAAATCCAATTGACCGCCGCAACCGCTGTAAAACTTGCAACCCAGAGAGTCTGCATTTACCTGACCGGTAAGATCGATGGACAGTGCCGAATTGATAGCTGTCAGTTTCGGCTGTTGGGCAATGATACAGGGATCGTTGGTGTAACCGACATCCATCATGGCCACGGCCGGATTGTCATCGATAAAATCGTATACTTCTTTGGAACCCATCAGAAAGGTAGAAACAATCTTCCCTTTGTCGTATTTTTTATTCAGGTTGTTGATAACGCCTTTGTAGTAAAGCGGAAGAACTCCGTCAGCGAACATTTCGGTGTGGATTCCCAGATTTTTGTGGTTACCCAATTGGGATAATACGGCGTTCGGAATGGCTCCGATACCCATTTGCAGACAGGCACCGTCTTCGATCAAACCGGCACAGTTTTTACCGATTTTGATGTCTTGTTCGGAGGGTTGAGCCGGTTTGGCTTCGATCAGCGGGGTGTCGTCTTCACAGAAAATGTCGATATCCGATAATTTTATGATAGCATCTCCCCAGGCACGCGGAACGTTCGGGTTGATGACGGCAATAACCGTTTTAGCCGTTTGTACGGCAGCCAGGGTTGCATCTACGGAAGTACCCATAGATACGTAGCCGTGCTTGTCCGGAGGACAAACCTGGATCATGGCAACATCTACGGGGGTAATCCCCATGCGGATCAATTTTTGAGTTTCGCTCAGATGAACCGGAATGTAGTCGGCCCAACCTTCCTGTGTCGCTTTGCGTACGTTATGACCTACGAAAAACGATTCCAGGAAAAATACGCCTTCAAATTCCTGTTCTGCATAGGGAGCACATCCTTCCGTGTGGAGGTGTTGTAATTTTATGTCTTTCAGTTCTCCGGCACGTCCCCGGGCACAAAGAGCCTGAATTAATCCCTGCGGTGCACAGGCGACGCTGTGGATATGAATCCGGTCGCCGGATTTCACCACTTTTACAGCTTCTTCGAATGATACTGTTTTTATTCCTTGATACATGATACTGATATTTTGATTAAATTCCTAGCGTTTTCAAACGAATGCGAAGGTAGTAAGAAAACTAAAAAATGAAAAGAAAAAGAGGGAATTAAAATCACCCGGATAAATGATCAGAATTTGCGTACACGGTCCATATCCCGCTTGGCATCTTTGAGCTTGAGCGATTCCCGTTTGTCGTATTCTTTTTTACCGCGTGCCAGGGCGATGCGTAATTTTGCCCAGCCTTTGTCTGTCAGGAACAGTTTGACCGGAATGATCGTAAGACCGCTTTCCTTGATTTTACGTTCCAGTTTACGGAGTTCTTTCCGGGTGAGCAGAAGTTTCCGTTCCCGTTTTTCATCGTGATTGTAGTAAGTACCTAAACGGTATTCCGCAATGTGAATGCCTTTTACCCAAAGTTCACCCCGGTCAAAATAACAATAGGAATCGACAAGGCTGGCTTTTCCGGCACGTATGGATTTTATTTCTGTGCCGGTCAGAATCATTCCGGCATTGTATTCTTCAATAAACTCGTAATCGAAAGAAGCACGTTTGTTGCGAATGTTGATATCGTTACTCATGATATGGGCTTACAAGTTAAAAACGGGTATGTGAAATAAAATCATTAACAATCTCTTACAAATGACCGGAATACATATGATAGACAAGGCCATGATAATCAGCATACTGGTTTTTTGGCCGGTTTCCAGTTTGGTAATCCCCGAAATACCGGCGTGTAGGGTGCGTAAAAATATCAGGCTGATCAACCCTAATAATTGACTCCAGAAACCGCTGACTAATGCAACAGAAAGACTGTGGAACAAGGTAAAAACTGCCGCACTGTAAACGGACAAATGCAAAGCTGTGCCTTCGGCATCCGGGAGCTTACCGGTCAGGTATTCCCGCGTGATGATAAAAGTCAGATAAGTTCCCAGTGTTATTGATATAAAGTTGATCAGAGTATACAGCAATGTATGTAATCCGTTGTAATGCAAAAAACCGAGTAATAAAACAACGATAGAGGCCATGATAGCCAGTGGAATCAGGTAATTGGAAAACAATTGGAGCGGCGAATCGTGTTCATTGTCGATAAGGCTCCATTCCCGTTTGGGATTCAGGATCAGTTGCCGGGTTCTTGCGTAATATTTTTTGAGATCATCTTTATTTATCATACCGCAAAAATACCAAATTTAAAGATAAAATAAGATCATTCGTTCCCATTTTTGCAGAATTATGAAAATATGAAAATTCCAGACCCGGAAGAATGATCTTTGACGGTTCTAAAATAACCTGTTTACGGATTGATTTGTAAAGTTTAGAATGAGATACTGGGATTTTTCGACGCGGTGATACCGGTTGCACTTTTCGCAAATACCTGTGGATACTGGAATTTTGATATATATTGAATATTTTTTACAAAAAGTGGGTGAAAGTGGTTTAAAGTGGGATTTTTTTTTTACTTTTACCTTTTGAAAGAATTGCCTTTTAAAATTTGGTATTTGTATTCAATGTGCATTGGATCAGATAGTAAAGAATGCAATTGAATCGTGAGTTTTAGATGATATGTTTAAATCGATGGAATAAATTCGTTATCGGGTTTGTCTGGTTTAAAATTTGAAATCTATAATTAAAATCTGAGTTGGCATGTTATCGTTTATCGGAGATTATTCATGTAAGGCAGATGGCAAGGGACGGGTTGTGGTACCGGCTTCTTTTCGGAAGGTTATGCAGGTATCGCAACAGTCGGTTTTTGTCTTACGTAAGAATATATTCGAAACTTGTGTCGATATGTATCCTTATTCGGAGTGGGAGGCTTTGATGGCAGGTGTAAGGGGGAAATTGAATCCGTTTGACCGGAATCACGCTGCTTTTTTGCGGGGATGGTACCGGGGGACTTTGGAGGTTGAGATGGACGGAAACGGTCGGATTTTGTTGCCGAAACGTTTGCTGGAGGAGATCGGGGTGGATAGGGAGCTTGTGCTGGCCGGACAGGATGCGAAAATTGAAATCTGGAGCGAACAGGCTTACCGGCAATCTGCAATAGATCCGGAAGAGTTTGCCGGATTGACACAACAGGTTTTTGGAATTTGAAAAAAGAGAGTTATGTCTGAATATCATGTACCGGTGTTGTTGAAGGAGTCTGTCGACGGATTGGATATCCGTCCGGGGGGTGTATATCTGGATTTGACATTCGGAGGAGGGGGGCATTCCAGGGAGATATTGAACCGTTTACAACAAGGACATTTGTTGGGTTTCGATCAGGATGAGGATGCTTTGGTGAATGTGCCTGAAGACGAACGCTTTATTTTTGTCAATCACAATTTCCGTTATCTGCGGAATTTTGTGCGTTATTACGGATTCGGAAAGGTGGACGGTATTTTGGCGGATTTGGGCGTTTCTTCTCATGAGTTTGACGAAGCGGATCGGGGTTTTTCTTTTCGTTATGAGGCGGAGCTGGATATGCGGATGAATCGTCGGAGCAAGCTGAAAGCTTCGGATGTCTTGAATACCTATACGGATGATGTTTTGGTGAATATTTTCCGGAATTACGGTGAGGTGGAAAATGCCGGCCGGTTGGTCGGGGCGATTGTGAAGGCCCGGCAGGAGAAAGCAATCGTGACTTCTGAGGATTTTTATCAGGCTATTTTTTCCTGTATTCCTAAAATGAAGGAGAAAAAATACCTGGCAAAGGTGTATCAGGCTTTACGTATCGAAGTGAACGGAGAATTAGATGCTTTGAAAGAAATGCTCGGAGCTGCCGGAGAGGTGTTGCGGCCGGGCGGACGTCTGGTGGTGATTACCTATCATTCCTTGGAAGACCGGTTGGTGAAGAATTTTTTTAAGACGGGAAATATTGAGGGGAAAGTCGAAAAAGATATGATATACGGGCACGAAACGAAGGGATTTGAACTGGTGAACCGGAAAGTGATTGTGCCTTCGGAGGATGAGATTACTGCGAATCCGAGGGCAAGGAGCGCTAAATTACGGATCGCGGTTAAATCGGATGACAAATTGAAGGATTAGTGATGGCAGAGGTAATATGGGACTTTTCAGTAAAAATAGGGATTTTATTGCTCCGAAAGATGAATTGAAGGAGACGGTGGGCAGCTCAGTGAAAGAGTTGCTGGACGGGCGTATATTGGCAGATAAAGTGATACGGAAAAATATAGCCTTTATTCTTTTCCTTACGTTTTTGGGTATATTTTATATTGCAAACGGATACAGTGCCGAGAAGTTGTATAAGAAGAGGGTAGCGATGGAACGGGAGGTCCGGGAACTGCGCTTTGAATCGATTACTGCTGCTGCACAACTGATGTTTATAAGTAAGCAGTCGGAAGTGAAAAAGCGGATCAATGAAGAAGGTCTTAATTTGCAGGAGAGTAAAGAGCCTCCTGTAAAATTATACAGGAGGTAGGCCTATGTCAATGAAAGGTGAAATCGTTTGGCGTATCGGTCTGGTATATGTACTGATGATCATAATAGCCGGAGCCGTGGTATTTCAGGCTTTGCGGGTACAGATGTGGGAAGGGGAAAAGTGGCGTAAGCAGTCGGTGGCCGTTCGGGTGAAAGACTTTGAGGTGGCACCGAACCGGGGCGATATCTGCGCGAGCGACGGACGGAAGTTAGCCAGCTCGGTGCCTTATTATGAGCTTCGTTTTGATGGTTCTGTTGTCGAAAGCGGGGTGTTTCAACAGAAAGTTGATAGTCTGGCTTTGTGTCTTTCCCGTTTTTTTAAAGATGAGTCTCCGGCGTTTTACCGGAAAAAATTAGGTATAGCCAAAAGTCAGAAAAAACGTTATTTTCTGATCAATCGTCGTAAAGTTTCTTTTACAGAATTAAAGGAAATACGTCAGTTTCCGATTTTCCGGCTGGGGAAAAACCGGGGAGGTTTAATTGAGGTGATGAGCAGTGTGCGCTTGCAACCTCATGTTAATCTGGCTACGCGTACGATCGGTTATCTGAACGAGTCGGAGGACGGTAGTTTTGAGGGGCGTGTCGGATTGGAAGGGGCTTTTGAGAACGAATTGAAGGGAGAACCCGGCCGGAGTATCAAACAGATGATGTCCGGGACTTGGGTGCCGGTGACGGTGGAAGAACCTGTGGACGGGAATGATGTGATTACGACAATTGATGTCGATTATCAGGATATTGTTCAGAATGCTTTACTGAGACAATTGGAAAAATTTGAGGCGGTTAACGGTACAGCTATTTTGATGGAAGTGAGAACCGGGGATGTAAAAGCGATAGCAAATTTAACGCGGACAGCGAGTGGAAGTTACCGGGAAGATATGAATTATGCGGTCGGGGATGCAGGGGAACCGGGATCGGTGATCAAAGCAGCGACAATGATTGCTTTGCTGGAGGATGGCTATGTGGAACCCCAGGATACGGTAGATTTGGGGGGGACCGGACGGTATCAGTTTTATAAAAATTACCTGACGGATTCAGACAATAAAAAGCCGGGCAAAATTTCTGTGCAGCATATTTTTGAAATTTCGTCTAACGGTATTGCCCGGTTGGTATTCGATCATTACAAAGATAAACCGGAACGTTTTGTGAACCGATTATGCGGAATGGGACTGGATAAAAAGCTGGGCGTTCGGATCAAGGGGGAAGGCGAGCCTTACATCAAGCATCCGGGAGATAAAGATTGGAGCGGACTTACGCTTCCCTGGATGAGTATCGGATATGAATTGAAGATAACGCCTTTACAGATGCTGGCTTTTTACAATGCGATAGCCAATGACGGACAGCGTATGCGGCCTCGTTTTGTGAAAGAGATACGCAACCGGGGGGAGGTGATTGAGCGGATAGATCCGGAAGAAGTGGGAGGACGGATATGCAGCCGGAGCACATTGAGGAAGATTCGGGAAATGTTGGAAGGGGTGGTTGAGAATGGGACCGGACGAAATATCCGTACGGATAAATACAGGATTGCAGGAAAAACGGGTACGGCCCGAATTGCAACGGGAACAGAGGGGTATGGCATACGGAAATACAGGGCCAGTTTTGTCGGTTTTTTTCCTGCTGACGAGCCTTTGTATTCTTGTGTCGTTGTAGTGAATAATCCTTCTCTTTCGAAAGGATTTTATGCGAATCAGGTGGCTAGTCCGGTTTTCCGGGAGATTGCAGATAAGGTATATTCGATTGCCTATATGCAATATGGGGAAGTGAAGACGGAGCCGGTAAAAGGTTTGCCGGTATGTAAAAACGGACTTAAAAGGGATTTTTTGGAGATTTTCGGTGAATTGGATTATGAGTTGGAAGGGGTGGATGAGGTGGAGGAAAACGATTGGGTGTTGACAGCCAGTGCAGAAAGTGAGCATGTGGTGTTGAAACCCCGGCGGATCACTAACTCTCAGGTGCCGAATGTAAAAGGTATGGGATTGAGGGATGCTTTGTTTGTGTTGGAGAATGCCGGTTTAAAAGTCGGGGTAAGCGGTGCCGGAATGGTACAAAGCCAGTCGATTAATCCGGGTACGGAAGTGCGGGAGGGGAGTTGGATACAGATTGTATTGCGATAAAAGACGGTACGGTAAAGCCGTATATATAAAAATGGTATCATGAAGTTAAAAGATTTAATTGCAGGAGTCGATTGTAAAGAAGTCCGGGGAACGACGGAGATGGCTGTCGGATCGGTACATTTCGATTCCAGAAAAGTAGGTCATGGAGATTTGTTTGTGGCCCAGAGGGGTGTGAGTGCAGATGGACATGCTTATATCGGGAAGGCAATAGAAGCCGGAGCTGTGGCTGTCGTTTGTGAAGAGTTGCCGGAAGAATTGGACGTCCGGGTATGTTATATTGTTGTCGGGGATTCTTCGGCAGCTTTGGGAAAAATTGCTTCCTGTTATTACGGAGAGCCTTCGCGACAAATGATACTGGTGGGGGTAACGGGTACGAACGGGAAAACGACGACGGCGACTTTACTGTATGAATTGGTACGATTGATGGGGAAAAAGGCTGGTTTGTTATCGACGGTTTGTAATTATATTGACGAAGAAAGATGTCCGTCCACTCATACGACTCCGGATGCATTGGAGATCAATAGTTTTATGCGGCGGATGGTTGATGCCGGCTGTGAATATTGCTTTATGGAAGTCAGTTCTCATGCGGTTCATCAGAAACGTATTGCCGGTTTGGATTTCGATGGGGCGGTATTTTCAAATATTACGCATGATCATTTGGATTATCATAAGACATTCAGGGCTTATATCGAAGCGAAAAAGGCGTTTTTTGACGGTTTGAAAAAAGAGGCTTTTGCACTGACGAATCTGGACGATAAGAACGGTATGGTCATGTTGCAGAATACGGTGGCCCGGAAATATACGTATTCTTGCCGGACATTGGCGGATTTTAATTGTAAGCCTGTGGAGAAACATCTGGACGGGACTCTTTTGGCGCTGGACGGTTGTGAGGTATGGACGAAGTTTACAGGAGATTTCAATGCCTATAATTTGTTGGCGGTATATGCTTCGGCTTGTCTGATGGGGTTGGAAAAAGAGGAGGTATTGCGCTGTATGAGTTTGCTGGTTCCGGTGTCGGGACGTTTTGAAACGTTGATGTCTCCGGAAGGAATTGTCGCTGTTGTCGACTATGCTCATACGCCCGATGCATTGGAAAATGTATTGACGACGATACAGGGGTTGAAGGGAAAGAACAATAAGGTAATTACGGTTGTCGGTGCCGGCGGTGACCGGGATAAGACCAAAAGACCGGAAATGGCGGATGCGGCCTGCCGGTACAGTGACCGGATCATACTTACTTCTGACAATCCCCGGAGTGAGGAGCCTGGTGCGATCATTGCCGATATGCAGGCCGGGGTAAAGGATGAATACAGAAAGAACGTGTTGTCGATTACTGACCGGAAAGAGGCAATCCGGACGGCCCTGATGATGGCAGCGAAGGGTGATATTGTACTGATTGCGGGAAAAGGACATGAGAATTATCAGGAAATAAAAGGAGTGAAGCACCATTTTGACGATAAGGAAGTGGTAAAAGAGATTTTTAATATGTAATATTAAATGGGGAAGGGGCTTTAATTTGGTGTTCGTTCCCAATTATTCAATTTTCAGTTTTATGTTGTATTATCTTTTCAAGTATCTTGATAGTTTGGATTTCCCGGGAGCGGGAATGTTCCATTACATTACGTTTCGTTCGGCCTGTGCTATCATATTATCATTAGCGATAGCGACGATTATAGGAAAGAAAGTCATCCGTATTTTGCAACGGCAGCAAATTGGTGAGGAAATCCGGGATTTGGGATTGGAAGGACAAATGCAGAAGAAAGGAACTCCGACAATGGGAGGAATCATTATTCTGTTGTCGATATTGGTACCAGTTTTATTATTTGCCCGTCTGGATAATATTTATGTGCAATTGATGATTATTTCGACGATATGGTTGGGTGCGATTGGTTTTGCGGACGATTATATCAAAGTATTCCGTAAGCATAAGGAAGGGTTAAAGGGACGTTTTAAAGTTATCGGTCAGGTCGGATTGGGACTGATTGTAGGGATCAGTCTTTATGTAAGTGAAGATGTCGTTATCCGGGAAAGGGCGACGATTTCCGATATCGGGGTAATTACGAGTACTGTCGATGAAGGATTCGGAGAAGAGAATGGGGCAAAGGTGCTGACCCGGGATATTAAATCGACAAAGACGACTATTCCTTTTTTTAAAGATAATGAATTCGATTATGCCTGGTTTACTTCTTTTGCCGGAGAGAATGCAGACACCTTAGGCTGGATTGTATTTATCCTGATAACGATTCTGATTGTAACAGCCGTGTCGAATGGTGCGAATCTGACAGACGGTTTGGATGGGTTGGCGACGGGTACGTCCGCTATTGCCGGGGCGACACTCGGAATTCTGGCGTATGTCTCCGGTAATATGGTGTATGCCGATTATCTGAATATCATGTATATTCCGCATTCGGGCGAATTGGTGGTATATGGGGCGGCATTTATCGGCGCGACCATCGGTTTCTTGTGGTACAATTCGTATCCGGCTCAGGTGTTTATGGGAGATACCGGTAGTTTGTCGCTGGGTGGTATTATCGCCGTTTTTGCCATTATGTTGCATAAGGAGTTGCTGATACCGATTTTATGCGGAATTTTCCTGATGGAGAATTTGTCTGTCGTGATGCAGGTTTCTTATTTTAAATATACCAAAAAGAGATATGGGGAAGGAAAGCGTATCTTTTTGATGTCGCCTTTGCATCATCACTTCCAGAAAAAAGGTATTCCGGAACCTAAGATCGTTACCCGGTTTTGGATTGTCGGGATTATTCTGGCCGTTGTAACGATTGTAACGCTGAAAATGCGGTAAGATAAGCTTTAAATTTAAAATTGTAGATTTTAGATTTTAAATTTTAGATTGAAAAAGGAACGGGTTATTGAGGATATTACGGTTTGTCGTTGACAGACGAAGGTAAAATGCTGAAGTTATGAAACTGGTTATTTTAGGTGGAAAAGAAAGCGGTACGGGTGCAGCTTTGCTCGGACAAAAGCTTGGGTATGACGTGTTTTTGTCGGATAAAGGTGTTATTGAGAAAACATATAAAGAGGAGCTGAATAAAGCCGGTATTCCGTTTGAGGAGGGACAACATACGGCGGAACGGATCTATGGAGCCGATCTGGTTGTGAAGAGTCCCGGTATTCCGGATACGGTCCCCTTAGTTGCTGAATTGAGGAATCGGGGGACAGAGGTTATTTCTGAAATAGAGTTTGCCGGCCGGCATACGGAGGCCCGGATGATTTGTATAACCGGGAGTAACGGCAAGACAACAACAACGTTACTGACGCATCATATATTGAAGCAAGCGGGTCTGGACGTCGGGCTGGCTGGTAATGTCGGAGCCAGTCTGGCTGCGCAGGTGGCTGTTGAAGCGCATCCTGTGTATGTTGTAGAGCTTTCGAGTTTCCAACTGGACGGCATGTTCCGTTTTCAGGCTGACATTGCGGTGATTACAAATATAACTCCCGATCATCTGGATCGCTACGATCATAAGTTTGGGAATTATGTTGATTCGAAATTCCGTATTTTACAAAATATGAATGATAAGGGTTTGTTTATTTACGGTTGGGATTGCCAAGTGGTGAGGGAGAGGGTAGAAGAGGTGTGTTTACAACCTCAGGTGGCTGCTTTTACTTACACGGAAAACAGACCCGGAGAAGGAGAGAATTATGCCGGAATGGAAGGAGATATGGTTGTGGTACGATTAAATGCCCGTGAATTCCGTATAAATAAAAATGAAATCAGTATAAAGGGAAGGCATAACGTTTATAATGCTATGGCCGCAATTCTGGCATGTATGCAGATGGGAATCGGTTTTGAAGCGATTGCGGAAGGCTTGCGGAGTTTTCCGCAGGTAGAACACCGCTTGGAGACTGTTGCCGTAATTGACGGAGTGACATATATCAATGATTCGAAGGCAACGAATGTAGATTCGGCCTGGTATGCCCTGGATAGTATGACGACGCCGGTTGTATGGATAGCCGGAGGTACGGATAAAGGGAATGATTACAGCGTACTGTTTGATCTCGTGAAAGCGAAAGTTAAGGTTTTGATTTGTATGGGAGCGGACAACCGGAAATTGATTGATAATTTTTCCGCCATTTGTCCGGTAGTCGATACTCATAGCCTGGAAGAGACATTGGCGGCTGCCCGTAACTATGCCGTATCCGGAGATACGGTGCTTTTATCCCCCTGTTGTGCCAGTTTCGATTTATTCAGGAACTATGAAGACCGGGGAGATCTGTTTAAGGAAAAGGTAAGACAACTGGCAAAATAAATTACCGGAAATGAAGCTTGATCTGCGGAATAAAGAATGGATTAAAGGGGACAAGATCCTTTGGTATGTGATTATCGGTTTGATGATTGCTTCGATAATGGTGGTGTATTCATCCACCGGACGTTTGGCGAAAGGGAATCCGGTCTTTTTTCTGGCGAAGCAGGTCGGGATTATTTCGGTTTGCCTGTTGTTGATTTACTGGTTGCAATCTGTGCCGTATAAATATTTTTTGCTGTTTGCCAAAGTATTTGTGTTGGGGGCTTTTGTGTTGCTGATTGTCGCGAAATTTTCCTCAATGACAGTTAACGATACGGATCGTTGGATCAGAATACCTTTTATCGGGTTGACCTTTCAGCCTTCGGAGCTGGCAAAATTGGCAGCTATTATATATACGGCGCGGGTACTTTCTTTTTATCAGGATGATGACGAATGCAGGGATGAAGCTTTAAAAAATATCCTGATTTTTGTCGGGCCTTTGATATTTCTGATTTTTATGGACAATTTCTCGACCTCGTTATTGTTGGGGTTGGTATGTTTGATTATGTTGTTTGTCGGACGTATCAGATTGAAGCGAATGGCTGTTATATTGGGTGGATTGTTTGTCATGGTGTCTCTGGTCGTTGCGCTTGCTTTTACTCCTAAGTTGGGGGAAGTGTGGCGTTTCCCGACGATCAAATCGAGGGTTACTGCCTTTTTTTCCGGAGGTGAGGAGTCATTTCAGGCCCAGCAGTCTAAAATTGCGGTAGCCAGAGGAGGAATGCTGGGAGTCGGCCCCGGGAATAGTGTTCAGCGGAATTTTTTACCGCATCCTTATTCTGATTTTATTTTTGCGATTATTATTGAAGAATACGGCTTGGTTGGCGGTGGCGTTATTTTACTGCTGTTCCTGATTATTTTATACCGTATCGGGGTTATTGTGAGGCGATGTACCCGGACATTCCCGGCATTGCTGGTTACCGGTCTGGGTTTGATGATTGTTTTGCAGGCTTTTGTCAATATGGGGGTTTGTGTCGGTTTATTTCCGGTAACGGGGCAGCCTTTGCCGTTGGTTAGTATGGGAGGAACTTCCCTTTTATTTACCAGTGCGGCTTTTGGTATGATTTTGAGTGTCAGCCATACCTTTCCGGAACATGGAGAAATGATAGAAGAACCGGCAGAGGAAGAAGGAATAGAGGAGGATGAGGACATGACGCAAGAAGAGAATAGGATTGAGGAAGAGGTTGAAGAATAGGAGTTGTCGATAAACGATTTTTAAACATATTGTATATGAAACGAGTTATTGTAAGCGGAGGGGGAACCGGAGGACATATTTTCCCGGCATTGTCGATAGCGAACGCTTTGAAACGTTTAGATAAGGAGGTGGAGATTTTGTTTGTAGGAGCAGAAGGAAAAATGGAAATGGAGAAAGTTCCGGAAGCCGGATTTCCGATAGAGGGATTGCCTGTGCGGGGATTACAGCGGAAATTGACACTCCGGAATGTAAAGGTGTTGGTTAATTTGTGGAAAAGTTTACGTAAAGCGAAAAAAATCATCAGGCGTTTCCGTCCTGATGTTGTGGTAGGGGTCGGAGGATATGCCAGCGGTCCGATTGGAAGAACGGCGGTTAAGGCCGGAATTCCATTGGTGTTGCAGGAGCAAAATTCGTATGCCGGAGTAACCAATCGTTTGTTGGCGAAAAAGGCCGTGAAGATATGTGTGGCTTATGAGGGTATGGAACGTTTTTTTAGTCCGGAAAAGATTGTGTTTACCGGTAATCCGGTCCGGAAAGATTTGTTGGAAGCCGGAAAGTTGAGAGAAGAAGGAATTGAATACTATGGATTGGTGCCTCAAAAAAGAACGGTGTTGGTGACCGGGGGGAGTCTGGGTGCCGGTATGATGAATCAGGCTGTGCGAAAAAACCTGGAAGTTATTGCTGGCTGGAAGGATGTACAGGTGTTGTGGCAGTGTGGTAGCTATTATTATGAAAAATTGAAAGCGGAATTGGCAGATTTTTTGCCGGAGAATGTAAAGCTGACTGCTTTTCTGAAACGGATGGATTTGGCCTATGCTTGTGCTGACGTTGTGGTGGCTAGGGCCGGAGCGGGAACGATTTCCGAATTGTGTTTATTGGCAAAAGCTACAATACTGATTCCTTCTCCGAATGTAGCAGAAGATCATCAGACGAAAAATGCATTGGCGTTGGTGAATAAGCAGGCTGCGGTTATGCTGAAAGATAGCGAAGCTGCCGATAAGTTGATACCGGCTTTGTCGGAATTGCTGGACCATCCGGAGCAATTGAAACTGTTGTCGGAGAATATTGCGGGTTTGGCTATGCCGGATTCGGATACAAAGATTGCCCGGGAGATATTAAATCTGATCGGAAATAAATAAATTAAGTCGGCGGACTTAAATAAAGGAGGATATGGAGATTGTATTCAGGAATATAAAGAATATTTATTTTGTAGGAATCGGCGGGATCGGAATGAGTGCTTTGGCTCGTTATTTCCGGCAAAAAGGATACCGGGTAGGGGGGTATGACCGTACACCTTCGGCTTTGACCGAACGGTTGAGTCTGGAAGGCATTGCAGTGAATTACAGGGATGAGGAAGAAGAGATAGCTTCGGAATACCGTGATAAAGCCGATACTTTAGTCGTATATACACCGGCGGTTCCGGCAGATTCCCGTCAGTTGTGCTGGTTTAAAGAAGCGGGTTTTGTTTTGCACAAACGTTCTGAGGTGCTGGGATTGTTGTCTCGTACCGGGAAAGCGCTTTGTGTGGGAGGTACACATGGGAAAACGACAACGATGACGTTGTTGGCTTTTTTATTGAATGCTTCTCATGTTGGGTGTAATGCATTTTTAGGAGGGATTTCCAGAAATTTCAGTACCAATCTGTTGACTGATGAAAAATCGGAATATATTGTCGTAGAAGCGGATGAGTTCGACCGTTCTTTTTTGCAATTGACCCCCTATGTCGCAGCCATTACAGCGATGGATGAGGATCACCTGGATATATACGGAAACAAAGCCAATCTGATCGACGCCTTTGAAGCCTTTGCTGCCCGTACGGTTCCGGAAGGAAAAGTTTTTATTAAAAAGGGACTTTCACTGGAAAAGTCAAAGGTTTCGGGTTATTATGCGGTGGAAGAGGTAACGGATAATTATTCCGATAATTTAAGGGTAGAGGGAGTACAATATGTTTTCGACTATCACGGGCAAAAGGCAGAGATAAAAGATTTACGGTTGGGCGTACCCGGCCGGATGAATGTGGAGAATGCGACTTTAGCGATTACCATAGCGTTGGAAGCGGGGGTGAGACCGGAAGAAATCCGGGAGGCTTTGCCCCGTTTTAAAGGCGTGATGAGGCGCTTCAATATTCATTCCGAGGGGAAGGTTATGTATATCGATGACTATGCTCATCACCCGCAGGAAATAGAAGCCGTATTGAGAGCTGTGCGGGAAATGTGGCCGGAGAAAAGACTGACTGTGGCTTTTCAGCCGCATCTGTATTCCCGCACAAATGATTTGCAGGCTGGTTTTGCTAAAAGTCTGGACATTGCCGACGAGGTTATCCTGCTGGATATTTATCCGGCCAGGGAGATGCCTATTCCGGGCGTAACTTCGGCTGTGATTTTAGATAAACTTAACGTACCGGCACACATCGTGGCTAAGGGAGAATTTCCTAAATTTGTGGAACAAAACGTAGGTGAAGGCATATTTATGACGGTTGGGGCAGGGGATATCGATCGTTTTGTGCCTGTATTTACAGATATGTTTAATAAATAACAATGAATAGCTGATCCAAAAGGATTTTTGAATGCAGAAAATAGGAGTTTACATATTATTCCTTGGATTGTTTGTATACCTGATAATTGTGCTTACCTTTGCGACGTCGAAAATGGATGACGTAAAATGTAAGGGAATCCACGTTTCGGTAAAAGATGCTGTACTTAATACATTCATAGATGATATGGATGTTGTCAATATGGTGAGACGAGGGTATGGAAATGTATTGGATATGCCTGTTACCCGTATAGATAAAGACAGTGTTGAACGATTGCTTGTCAAAAATTCGATTATAAAATCGGCTCAGGTTTACTACAGTTTAGACGGTTATTTCCATGTAGATATCACACAACGTAAGCCTGTTCTTAGAGTATTGACAGGAGAAGGGTTTTATGTTGATGAGGACGGAAAGTATATGCCGTTATCTCGTAAGTATACTTCTCGGGTAGTAGTTGCTACCGGAGAAATATCAAAAAAATTTGCTTGTGAGAAGTTGTATCCTTTTGTCATGATGTTGAGGGAGGATGATTTCTGGGATGCATTGATCGAACAGATCGTTGTCGACCGGGGTGAAGAAATAATCTTGATTCCTAAGGTCGGAAATTTCCGGATTATTCTCGGGGAGGTTGGGAATGCGGAGGAGAAGATGGAGAAACTTCGTCTTTTTCTGAAAGATGGGATTGTACGTAAAGGGTGGAATGTATATAAGGAAATCAATCTGAAGTTCGACAATCAGGTTGTTTGTGTCAGAAAGTAATAGTATAAAAATTCAGACAGTATGGGTTTGATTGCATCATTGGATATCGGTTCTGAGAAAATGGTAATGGCAGTGGCTGCCGAGGAGAATGGCGAATGCCGTTTGGCTGGCATCAAGATGATCGCTTTGCAGGGAGTTCAGGACGGTATAATTACAGATAAATCGAAAGTAAAGTCTTATATTCAATATCTGATCCGGGAGTTGGCGAAAGACAAGCCGATAGATTGCCTGAATGTGGCGTTATCCGGAAAGGCGTTGCGGATCAGTGAGCATAAGGTAAATGTACCGATCCGGAAAAAAGTGAGGGAAAGCGATATTGCTCAGGCTGAAAACAGATGTACGGAGTTGGTATTGTCGAAAGGGGATGAATTGGTGGATATTATACCTGTCACGTATGCCGTTGATCGTGGAAACTATGTAACGGACCCGGTCGGAATGACGGCCAAAAGTCTGGATGTCCGTTTTCGGGTGTATCTTTCGGATGCTGCCTATTTGACAGAGATTCGTGAGTTGCTGGAGGCGTGCGGGGTAGAGAATGTTGAGTTTTTCCCGCCGGTAAGGGCTTATATGGAAGCTTTGGATGTTTACGATAGAAGTGAACCGTTTGCCTTGATCGATATGGGGGCTACCCATACGGAAGTTGTACTGTTCAGGGACGGTGGATTGAGATATGAGATTAGTTTGCCGCTGGGGGCCCAAACCATCGATCACGATATTGTACGGGCTTTTTCTCTGGAAGATATTCAGCTAGCCAAAAAGATGAAACATCAATACGGGGTGGCTATACGTGCAGTATGTAAGAATGAGAAAATCGATATCCCGGATGTAAAAAAACGCATTGAGAAACGTGATTTGGCTAAAGTAATCCAGTGTCGTATGGAAGAGTTGCTGGAAGGTGCTGTTTATCAGATTCAACAATGGCGTTTCAATGATCCGAAAAAAGAGATTGTATTGACAGGAGGAGGAAGTCGTTTGGCGGAGACTGAACTTTTGCTCGGCAGATTGTCGGGGCAAAAAGTGATACGGGCGAAGGCGGCGGGAATTAAGACAACCAATGAGGATATACTGGAAGCTCCGTCCTGTTTGGTGGCGTTGGGGCTTTTGTTGTGTGAACATAGTGAGCCATTGGAAGAAAAAGGAGGTTGGGGAAGTTGGCTGAATAGTATATTCCGTTGATAGTTAAAAGTGTATCGTTTTATCCGGATGATTTACAATTTGAAATGACGTGATATAGTCTGGCAATGTAAAAATATAGATTATGGAAAATGACGAATTATTGGCGTTGAAGTTGCCCGTACAGCGAGAATCGATAATTAAAGTGATCGGTGTCGGCGGGGGGGGAAGCAATGCGGTAAACCATATGTGCAGGCAGGGAATTCATGGGGTTGAATTTGTCGTTTGTAATACCGATATACAGGCTTTACGCTTGAGTCCTGTAAAAAATCGTATTCAGTTGGGGAAAGAGTTGACGGAGGGACGGGGTGCCGGTTGTGTTCCGGAAAGGGGAAGGCAATCTGCTGTAGAGAGTATCGATTTTATCCGGAATTTACTTTCTCATAAAACGAAGATGGTATTTATTACGGCCGGAATGGGAGGGGGAACCGGTACCGGAGCGGCTCCGGAAATTGCCAGGCAAGCCAGGGAACTGGGAATTCTGACTATCGGAATTGTGACTCTGCCTTTTAGTTTTGAGGGAAGGAGAAAAATGGAACAGGCGATGGACGGTATCGATGAATTGGAACAATATGTGGATGCTTTGCTGATTATTCAGAATGATAAGCTGAAAGATATATACGGAGACCTCAAATTGTCGGAGGCTTTTGCTATGGCAGACAATGTGCTTACGATTGCCGCCAAAAGTATTGCAGAGATCATCACATTCAAAGGGTATGTAAATGTGGATTTTGCCGATGTGGACGGCGTGATGCGGAATAGCGGGGTTGCTTTGATGGGTGCCTCTGAAGCCGAGGGGGAAAACCGGGCAATGACAGCCTTGGAAGATGCCTTGATTTCTCCTTTACTGAATAGCCACGATATACGGGGGGCTTCTAATATTTTATTAAATATGCTGTATGGGGATAAAGAGGTTACGATGGATGAGATTACGTTGATAACGGAAAGTTTGCAGGAAAAAGTCGGAGGGGATGTAAATGTGATTTGGGGAGCCGGGAAGGACGAGACGCTGGGGGATAAATTACGTGTTGCTGTTATAGCTGTCGGGTTTAACCGGAGCAGTGCCATTCATATTCAATCTCCGCTGGCGCGGGAGCGGGAGAAAGGGACGGAAGTCAGTTTTAAGGTAGAGGAAATGCCGGAAGAGTTGGAGATGGTGACTGTAAATTCCACGGAATTGGAAGAACAGGCAAGGCAGAAAAGGCTAAAACAGGAAGAGCAGAAGGCTAAGAGAGTAAAAGAAACGCATCAGGAAGAAAGTCCGCGTCCCAGAAAGCGCAAAAGTATAAATGAGTTACCGGATACGGACAGTTGGTTTAAACGTAAGCTGGGAGGTATGTTTAATGAGGATTCCAGCCGGGATACGGAGATGAGGTAAGGAAGAAGGCTTTTATTTTTCAGACTTTAGATATTCAGTCTTTGACTATAAATTATGGATTGTTATGATAGACGGATTGGTAAATTTTAATCTGGATGAAGTGTCTCCTACGATTATAAAAGTAATCGGAGTAGGTGGAGGGGGAGGAAATGCTGTGGAATATATGTATTCCAAGGGTATATGTGATGTGGATTTTGTACTTTGTAACACGGATGCTCAGATATTGGAAAACAGTCCTGTCCCGGTGAAGATTCAGTTGGGGAGAGAGTTGACGGATGGGCATGGGGCCGGCAATAATCCGGCGATCGGTGCGAAGTCGGCTGAAGAGAGTCTGGAAGAGATAAAAGAAATGTTGCGTAAGAATACGAAAATGGCTTTTATTACGGCGGCAATGGGGGGAGGAACCGGTACCGGAGCCGCTCCGGTAATTGCGAAGCTGGCTAAAGATATGGGGATATTGACGGTCGGAATTGTTTCTATTCCGGCACGTTTTGAAGGGCCTAAGCGTTTGAACCAAGCCCGCGAAGGGTTGCGTTCTTTGAAGGACAATGTCGATTGTCTGATTGTTATCGATAATGAAAAGATAAAGCGGATTTATGGGTCGCAGACAATATCGGCGGCTTTTGCCAAAGCCAATGATGTATTGAATATAGCAGCGAAAGGAATAGCAGAGGTGATTACATTGCCCGGGTATATCAATGTGGATTTTGCCGATGTAAAAACCGTAATGACCAATAGTGGGGTTGCCATAATGGGGGCGGCACAGGCTTCCGGAGAGGATCGGGCAAGGAGAGCGATAACCGAGGCATTGGATAGTCCGTTGCTCAATAACAACGATATCCGTGGAGCAAAAGATATTCTGTTGAATATAACATCCGGTACGGATGAGGTGACGATGAACGAAATGACCGAAATTACCTCGATCATCATTCATCGTGTCGGAGACTCGGCAGCAGTAATTTGGGGGGTAGGTACGGACGAGAGTTTGGGAAGTGCCGTTTCGGTGACGATTATTGCAACCGGTTTCCCGAAAGACGATATTGAGATTCTCGATCAACAACCGGGCGATAGAAAGGCAGAAAACGATTTGATCCTTCGGGATGACGAAGTGGTGTTGAAACCGAATTTGACACCGGAAGAAATTAAAGAATTAATAGAAGAACCGGCGTTTAAGCGTCGGAGAAATGTAAGAATTATTTGAGTTTATTGTTTAGAAGTTTGTAAGATAGGATTTTGATTAAATAATCCTGTTTCAATTGGTTGTTCATTCCATGTTCTAAAGTGATTTTCCTGGATAAAATCTCTTTTGACGTAATGTCCGGATTTTAGTTTTAGTTTTCGTACAGAATGACGACGGATGATTTTTAAGTTGTCGGTCGTATACAGGGACGGGGCAGGATAGGAGTATTATGGTTTTTATTTATGAACTTTATAAACCTGATAAACTTTATAAACTTTAGTATTATATTGAATGGAAAAATTTAAAGAATTAGGTTTAGAAGGTGAAATTCTTAAAGGAATTGCCGATTTAGGGTTTGAAACGCCGAGTCCGGTACAGGAGAAAGTAATTCCTGTCATATTGGGAGAAGAAAACGATTTAGTGGCTTTGGCCCAGACAGGAACGGGAAAAACGGCAGCATTTGGATTGCCTTTGTTGCAGAAATTAGATGCTTCTCTGAATAAGATACAGGTTTTGATATTGAGCCCGACACGGGAATTATGTGTACAGATCGGAAACGATTTGAAAAATTATTCCAAATATCGTTCCGATTTACGTATTACTTGTGTATACGGAGGTACGGATATCCGGCGGCAAATCCGGGAGTTGGAAAAAGGCGTGCATGTGTTGGTGGCTACTCCGGGACGGTTGTGTGATTTGATAAAGAGAGGGGCTGTCAATATTGAGGCTGTTCGGGCTGTCGTTTTGGATGAGGCAGATGAAATGCTGAATATGGGTTTTAAGGAGGATTTGAATTTCATTTTGGAAGAAACTCCGGCAGAACGGAATACCTATTTGTTTTCAGCAACAATGCCCAGGGAAGTGGAGCGGATTGCCCGGAATTACCTGCATTCTCCGAAAGAGATCTCTGTGGGTAAAAAAAATCAGGGGGCAGATACGGTAAGTCACCAATACTATCAGGTACGGGCAAAAGATTGTTATGAGACATTGCATCGGGTGATCGATTGTGCTCCTGACATGTATGCCATTATTTTTACGCGAACGAAAATGGATGCCCGGGAGATTGCCCATAAATTACAGAAAGACGGGATCGACTGCGATGCCTTGCATGGGGATTTGAGTCAGTCACAACGGGATGACGTTATGGCGCGTTTCCGCTCAAAACGTTTGAAGGTGTTGGTGGCAACGGATGTAGCAGCCCGGGGATTGGATGTCGATAACCTGACTCATGTCATCAATTATAATCTCCCTGAAGATTCCGAAAGTTATACTCACCGTAGCGGGCGTACCGGACGTGCGGGACGGGAAGGCATTTCCGTAGCTATTATCAATTCAAAAGAAAAGGGAAAGTTACGCCGGATAGAATCGATCCTTAAGAAAAAATTCGAATACCGGGAAGTTCCCGGAGGGGAAGAAGTCTGCCGGGCACAATTGCTTTATTATGCCGATAAGATTTTGACTGCCGAACGAAAGGATGCACTTATGCCTTATCAGCAGGAATTGTTTGAGAAGTTTGAAGCTTTGTCGAAGGAAGAATTGATACAGAAAATCGTTTCTTACGAATTCGGTCGTTTGCTGAAAAAATATACCGGAGTGGAAAACCTGAACCTGTCCGAAGATGAACGTCATGAATCGGGCCGGGAAGGTGGTAAGGAAAGAGGGGGACGCAGCCGTTCGGCAAACAATAATTTTACCGTATTTAGTGTTAATGTCGGTCGGGATGATGATTTCACCCCCCGGGATTTGATGGCTATCGTCAATAAATATGCACCCCAGAAAGGTTTGGAAATAGGCGGAATACGGATATTCGACAACAAGACCAAGTTTGAAGTAGATATTACGGGAATCGAGAATTTCGGAAGTTATTTCCGGAATGTGAATTTCAACGGATTGCCTTTTACGGTGACGGAGACAGGCGAGCGTGGCGGAGAGATGCGTAAGGGCGAGCGTGGCGGGAAACGGAGTTCTACTGCCAATAATAAATGGAAAGGCGAACGCCGTAAAAACGGGGGAAATAGCCGCGGACGTTTCGGTGAAAAGAAAAAAGGGGTAGATAACGGTCGCCGTTCCGGAAAAAAATATTAAATTTATTGTGACTTTTTGCGGGAAATAGCAAAAACAGAAGTCTGTGAATTTAAAAAACGGTAGTATGGAGATTCTAAAAGCTGAATTTGTGGTCAGTAATTCCGATGTCGGCAAATGTCCGGCTCCTGATCGCCATGAATATGCCTTTATCGGAAGGTCGAATGTCGGAAAGTCTTCGTTAATCAATATGCTTACTAATCGTAGCAGTTTGGCGAAAACGGCGGCTAAACCGGGAAAAACACAACTTATCAATCATTTTTTGATTGATGATAACTGGTATATGGTTGATTTGCCGGGTTATGGTTATGCGCGGACGTCGAAGTCGCTTCGCGGACAGTTTGAAAAGCTGATCCGGGATTATATCCTGAAACGTGAAAACCTGATTTGTCTCTTTGTTTTGATAGATTGCCGGCTCGAACCGCAGCAGATTGATCTGGAGTTTATGGAGTGGCTCGGTGAAAACGGAGTCCCTTTTGTAATGGTCTTTACAAAAGGAGATAAACTGTCTGTTGCTCAGCGCAGGAAAAATCTGGAACATTATCAGGAAGTGATGTTGGATACCTGGGAGACGACACCGATTGCTTTTATGACTTCTTCGGAGAAAAAACTGGGCCGGGAAGAACTGTTGGATTATATTGATGAGTTGAACAGGACGGTGGAATTATGAGAGGGATTGTTTTGTGTTGGATGTTAGGGATGATATTGCTGGACGGGGCTTTTGCTTTCGGTCAACAGGGAGTTTTGAAGAAGGGATATTATCCGGATGGTAAAGTACGTTATGAAGGGTATTTCGAAGGTGATGAACCGGTTGGAAAAATGACCCGTTACTATCCGGATGGTCGTATTCAGGCTGAATTGTTTCATCAGGGAGATAAAACCGAAGCTGTGCTTTATAGTAAGCATGGGGAATATGTCTCTGCGGGATGTTATCAGAATCGTTTGAAAGAGGGGGAGTGGCACTATAAAAAAGGAGAGCGTGTTATAGCTACGGAAACTTACAAAGAAAATAAGCTGGACGGAGTCTCCCGGAAATATTTTACATCCGGAAAAATTGCCGAAGAGAGAAATTGGAAGCAAGGGTTTCCGGAAGGAATCTGGAAAGCTTATTATCCGGACGGTGGGCTTCGGATAGAAGCCGGATATGTGGATGGTAAGCTGGAAGGAAAAATGCAGGGGTATTATCCGGACGGCAGTGTGATGGCAAAAGGAATGTACCGTAATAACCTGAAAGAAGGGGTTTGGTATTACTACGGACGGGCTGGGGAGTTGAAGAAGACGAAAACATTCCGGGGAGGGATTGCCGAAGATCAGCAGGAGGAAGATATCGAAGAGAGCCGGAAATTGGACAAATGGATAGACGAAGGGAAGAAAATCGTCGATCCGGTTCATTTTATCGATGACCCTGAAATGTATCTTAAGGCTGCGGGTGATTGATGATTCGTGTATAAACGGGGAACGGAAAGATGGATTTTATTTCTTTATTCGATCTGAACAATCAGGTGAAGCGGACACTGAAAGAACGTTTTGCCGAACCGGTATGGGTCACTGCGGAGATCGCTTCAATACAGGAGAACCGTTCCGGTCATTGTTATCTGGAATTGATCGATAAGCCCGAAGGCGAAGACAATCCGGTTGCTGTTGCCAAAGGAACGATTTGGGCATTTACTTACCGTATGTTGAAACCGTATTTTGAGACAACGACGGGACGAAGCCTGGAGAGAGGAATGAAGGTCTTGGTTCAGGTAGAAGTGATTTTTCATGAATTGTACGGTTTTTCTCTGAATATTAAAGATATCAACCCGACGTTTACGATCGGTGATCTGGAGCGGAAGAAACGGGAGATTATCGAACAGTTGGAACGGGAAGGGATTATTGATATGAACCAACGCCTGGAATTATCCCTTTTGCCGAAAAATATTGCCGTTATTTCTTCTCCGACGGCTGCCGGATTAGGTGATTTTATAAATCAATTGGAGCGGAATTCTTACGGTTATAAATTTCACATCAAATTGTTTCCTGCGGTAATGCAGGGGGAGAAGACCACGGAATCTGTGATTGCAGCATTAGACCGGATTTATGAATATGAATATCTGTTTGATGTTGTTGTGATTATCCGGGGAGGAGGGGCGCAGTCGGATTTGGGATGTTTCGATTCCTATGATATGGCGGCTAATGTGGCCCAGTTTCCGATACCGGTAATAGCCGGAATCGGCCATGAACGTGATGAAACGATCGTGGACCGGGTTGCTTTTATGCGTGTGAAGACGCCGACAGCGGCAGCAGCTTTTTTAATCGAGACTTTTCAGGATTTTGATGCGCATGTTGAGGAATTGAGGGGGGATTTTGTCTCCGGAGTAAAGGATTTATTATTGCGGGAAAACAATCGGCAAAAATTGTTGGCAGTTAATTTGAAACGGTTGACTCAGGGATGGCTGGGAGGAAATGCGAATCGTTTGCACTTGCTGTCTCATCGGTTGGAGCATTCGGTACAGTTATATGTATATAACCGAAAAGGATATTTTAATACCGTATATACACGTATCGTAAACCGTTTGAATCTTCTTCGGGAACGACAAGGGAATCAGTTGTCGGATTTTTCTGTACGGGTAAAACAGAAATGCAAAAGCCGGTTTGAAAAAGAGCGTCATTTTATCGAGTTGGCGGAAATGCAGATGAAATACGTTGATCCCAAAAATGTGTTGGAGCGGGGATATTCTATCACCCGTTTGAATGGTCGTGCCGTTCGCTCGGTAACAGAAGTAAAGGCGGGAGATGTTGTGGAAACTGTGGTTGGCGACGGAAAATTAAAGAGCAGGGTGGATTCGGTTGAAATAGGATGAATCATTATAAAAGGAAAACGATGGAAGAGAAATTGAATTATAAAGACGCCATAGCTGAAATAGAGCAAATTGTTACATTGTTGGAAGAGAATAAATTGGATGTCGATGAGTTGGGTACAAAAGTAAAGCGGGTCTCGGAATTGATTGCATTCTGTAAAGCCAAATTACACAATACCGAAGAAGAGGTGGAAAATATTCTGAAGACAATGGGAGAAGAATAGATGGTAGGAAAAAGGTTCGGATTGTTGTTGTGTTGCCTGTGGGGATTGTCAAGCGGTCTCCGGGGACAGCCTTCTGAAGCTTTGGAGCGCTTGCTGGAGGCCGTAGAATTGAGACATGCCGTCATAGGTATCTCGGTAAAAGCTGTCGCGGACGGGCGCATTGTGATAGATCGGTCAGGAGATAAATCTTTACAGCCGGCTTCTGTATGTAAATTATTGTCATCTGCTTTGGCGCTGAAAGAGAAAGGAGCAGATTTTCATTATACGACATCGGTATGGAGAACCGGTACCATTGCCGACGGGAAATTAAACGGAGATATCGTTATCGAAGCGAACGGAGATCCGTGTTTTGATTCCCGTTATTTCCCGGAATATAAGTTTACAGACCGGTTGGTTGATGCAATCCGTCAATTGAATATCCGTCAAATACGGGGAAAGATCCGGATAGAAAACGATAAACAGGTTGTTTTGCCCGGGTCCTGGTTGTGGGAAGATATTTCCAATTATTACGGAGCAGCTTATTTCCCTTTTAACTATAAAGATAACACCTATTATTTAAGATTTCGTACCGGATTGCCCGGAGAAAAAACCGTATTGTTAAATGTCGATCCGGAGCAACCGGGAGTACGGTTTGTGAATGAGGTGAAAGCTGCTGAGGGAAATACAGATGATGCCTGGATTTTCGGAGGCCCGTATAGTAAAGAAATGCATATCCTGGGTACTTTACCCCAGAAACGGGAAGTATTTCAGATAAAAGGAGCTATGCATCGTCCGGATTTGTGTTTTTTGGAAGAGATCGGGAAAAAATTGAATAAAACCGGTATTGTTGTCGGAGGAGTAGAAATAGCGGGAGGAGGGAAGAAAGAAAAAATAGAGACCTTTGTTTCTCCGGCATTGAAAGACATTGTCCGGGAAACGAATAAGAAAAGCATCAATCTGTTTGCTGAAGCTTTGGGGCAATTGGTAGATGAAATCAACTATCCGGAACGTTGCCGGGTATTACTGGACGAGATCGGAGTCGGAGCTTCCGGAGTGGTGTTGAAAGACGCTTGCGGTTTGTCTGCTGCTAATGCAGTCCCGGCCGAAGTATTTACAAATTTGTTGCTATGGGCTCATAAAATGCTGGGCTGGAATTTTGTCGCTTCTTTGCCTTTGGCGGGGACGGATGCCGGATTAAATCCTTATGTCGCTGCTAATCCCGCTTTGAAAAATAAATTGAGAGCCAAAACCGGCTCTTTTGCCGGCGTACGTTGTCTTTCCGGTTATCTTACAACAGAACGGGGAGAGATTCTGGCTTTTACCATTCTTGTAAATCATTTCGAAGGTTCTCCTTCCCTGCTTCAAAAGAAAATCGGGGAATTCCTTTGCTCCTTTCTTTAAATGAAGATTCGGTTTATCGGTAAAGTTGTTGCTTTATCCTCCCAACGAGAGCATTAAGTTGAGAAAAAATCCCCGGTGATACATACCTCCTCCCGGAACGGATGAGATATTGTGTAAGCCTAAATTATATCCTCCTTCGATTTTCCCGGAAGAAAATCGGGCATGTAAAGCAAAACGCAGGCCGTAATCGAATTTATCGGTTTCAAAAAATGCTTTGGGAATGGCTGTATCAGAACGTTTTAATTTATGCCCGACTCGCAAGGAGCCGTAAGGGGTTACGTCCAGGCACTGATACCAGCCGTAACCGGGATTGTGGAATATCCATCCTATTTTAACAGGTACTTCCAGGTAGTTTTGCCGTAGTGTATAATCTTTGTTTTTTCCACCTTTGGAGATAAAAGATAAACCCGGAGCTAACCGGAAATGTTGCCAGGACCGGTTGAAGGCTATTCCTGCTTCATATCCGATCCGATGGTTGAAATCCAATGCCGATAGATTACCGCTCGTTTTTAAGGTCGTGACATTTATGCCGGTAAGTAGCTCCAGTTTCCAATGACCGGTTTGTTGACTGTAGATAAATTTATTCCACCAGGTCGGGGTGGATTGTACATATTCAACCCGAACCTCATCCTGAGGTAAAATATCTGTTCGGGACGGGAGCGAATCTGTTCGAAGGAAGGCCATGAAAGCTGTAGAATCCATATAGCCGGTGTGTTTGTTGATTATTTTCTCATCGGGTGATGCAATGACCAGATAAGGGACGATTCTATCTTTGTTGAGATAGCGGACACATAATTTTATATTTTCTTCTTTATCGAGATCGAGATAGCCGGGAACGTAATGTTCCTGAGCATAATCGACGATGAAAGGGCTGCTGAACGTTGTTTTTTTCATTAAGCGACAGGGGCCGCAATAATGAGAAGAAAAACAGAGTAACATATTTTTATTTTCCCGTTGTGCTTTTTCCAATATTTGTTGATAGCTGTCTTTATAAGCAAAAAGCTGTTGGATTGAATCAATATCGGAAGATTTTGCGATTTTGCGATGCAGGGCGTTTTTCGGTGTGATTTGTAAAAATTTTAACATCTGAGGAATAGACAAAGCTCCCCCGGATTCTTTGATTAGTGTTTCCTCCGGACTAAGAATACAAAGGTGCGGAACTACTCCTGCATATTCCGGGTTAATCCGTTTTTGTAAGGCGGCGTTTTCCTGAATGTCTATATCCAGGTGAAGAGGGATAAAATGTGTATCGACATATTGAGCCACCTTTTCGTCCGGAAATACATATTTTTCCATCATTTTACAAGGGCCGCACCAGGAAGCGGAGAAGCAGATAAACAGGTTTTTGTTTTCAGTTTTGGCTTTTTCCAGCGCCGAAGTATAATCTCCTTCAAAAAAATGAATGGCCTGGCAATTAAACACGAAACAAAGGGAAAAGAAAAACAATAGATAAATAACTCTCATGTCCTCATTTATTAACGTTCGAAGATAAAGAATATTTTAAGATATCGGAAGAAAAAGAGAAAGGATTAATCTCGAATTTTGCCTGAGAAAAGGACGGATGATGAGAGAATAATAAAACCGCCGCAAAAATTAATTTGCGGCGGTTTTGATTTTGATTTATGTTATTATTTTACTTCTTCGAAGTCAACGTCGGTTACTTCCTGGTCTTTGCCTCCGTTATTGGCTCCGGCATTCGGATTACCTTGAGGTTCCTGCTGTGCTCCGCCTTGCTGTTGTTGAGCCTGGGCGTTGTACATTTCCTGTGATGCAGCCTGGAATACGTTGTTCAATTTATCAATAGCAGTATTGATTGCATTTATATCCTGGTTCTTGTGTGCATCTTTCAGTTCCTGAAGAGCCGATTCGATCGGTGCCTTTTTGTCAGCAGGTAATTTGTCTCCAAATTCTTTCAATTGTTTTTCCGTCTGGAAAATCATTGAATCTGCTTTGTTGATGGTATCGATACGTTCTTTTTCTTGTTTGTCGGCTTCGGCATTGGCACTGGCTTCGTCTTTCATCCGTTTGATTTCAGCATCGGACAAGCCTGATGAAGCTTCGATACGGATTGACTGCTGTTTACCTGTGGCTTTGTCTTTGGCCGATACATTCAGAATACCGTTTGCGTCGATATCGAAAGTTACTTCGATTTGCGGGATGCCACGTGGGGCAGGTGGAATACTGTCCAGGTGGAAACGACCGATCGTTTTGTTATCTTTGGCCATCGGACGTTCACCTTGCAGAATATGAATTTCTACAGACGGCTGGTTGTCCGCAGCAGTAGAAAATACTTCGGATTTCTTGGTCGGAATCGTCGTATTGGATTCGATCAGTTTGGTCATAACACCGCCTAAGGTTTCAATACCTAAAGACAATGGGGTTACGTCCAATAACAGTACGTCTTTTACTTCTCCGGTCAAAACACCGCCTTGGATGGCAGCTCCAACAGCAACAACTTCGTCCGGGTTTACACCTTTAGAAGGCGTTTTACCGAAAAATTCTTCTACTTTTTTCTGAACAGCCGGGATACGGGTAGAACCACCTACCAAAATCACTTCGTCGATTTGAGATGCCTGTAAGCCTGCATCTTTCAAGGCATTCCGACAAGGTTCTATCGTAGCTTCGACCAACTTGTAAGTCAACTGATCGAATTGAGCTCTCGTCAGGCTTCTTACCAAGTGTTTGGGCACTCCGTCTACCGGGAAGATATACGGTAAGTTGATTTCCGTTGTCGTAGAGCTTGACAATTCTATTTTTGCTTTTTCGGCAGCTTCTTTCAAACGTTGATGAGCCATCGGGTCTTTACGGATGTCTACTCCTTGTTCTTTTTGGAACTCGTCAGCCAACCAGTTGATGATAATATCGTCGAAGTCATCACCACCTAAGTGAGTATCACCGTTCGTCGATTTCACTTCAAAAACGCCGTCACCCAATTCGAGGATAGAAATATCGAACGTACCTCCACCTAAGTCGAACACAGCGATCCGCATATCTTTGTCTTTCTTATCCAAACCGTAGGCCAATGCAGCAGCAGTCGGTTCGTTGATAATACGTTTTACCGTTAAGCCTGCAATTTCTCCTGCCTCTTTCGTTGCTTGACGCTGTGAATCGTTGAAATAAGCCGGTACGGTAATAACAGCTTCCGTTACTTCCTGGCCTAGATAATCTTCCGCCGTTTTTTTCATTTTTTGCAGGATCATGGCAGAAATTTCCTGTGGAGAATATTTACGGTCATCGATAACGACACGCGGGGTATTATTATCGCCTTTGACAACTTCATAAGCCACTCTCTTTATCTCTTTTCCTACCTGCTCATAGGTCTCGCCCATGAACCGCTTGATAGAATAAATTGTCTTTCTCGGATTGGTAATTGCCTGACGTTTTGCCGGATCACCAACTTTTCGTTCCCCATTATCTACAAATGCCACAATAGAAGGAGTTGTCCGTCTTCCTTCACTATTCGGTATTACGACGGGCTCATTACCCTCCATAACGGCTACGCATGAGTTCGTAGTACCTAAGTCAATTCCAATTATTTTTCCCATAATGCTTTTTATTTTATTTGTTTATATTATTCGTTTTCTTTCTCTCTGAGGTTTAACCTAAACACAATTATTTTTATCAAATGGTGTGCCATGCGTCATTTACTTGTTTTTTTTGTAAAAATGTCGGATTTTAAATAAAAAAGGAGAAAAATGTGACAGAAAACCTGACAGAACGTCAGTGGTTGAAGGTAAAATCGGGGACAATGATAGATTATGGCTTAAGAAATAGCTTGATTATGAATTGTATTTTATATGAATTTCTACCTTTGCAGAATAAATTGTCTCAGACGTTTTTGTTTGAATTTCGATAGAGTGTGACGAGTAATAATTTTTTAGTATGGTTTTATCCGGATTGGTCATGAAGTACATGGGGGATCCCCGCAAATTGTTTTTCATTGTTTCTGCTCTTCTTTTCGTGTGTATGATGTGGGTAGCGCCTCAAGTCGGTATTACGGGAGATGAACCGATCGACAGTGCCAATGGAAAATACAGCCTTGCTTTTTATTTGCATGGAGATACGACTTTTGTTGATTACTCCAAAGTGCCGGAAGTTAAGATTCTGCATATGAAATATTATGGTGTCGGGTTTGAGATTTTGCCGGCCCTTATCATCAAATATTTCGGAATGGAGGAACATGAATATCTGATACGGCATGTGTTGTGTGCTATTTTCGGTTTTTTATTTATGCTTTTTGCGGCTTTGACTGCCAGAGAATTAAAAGATTGGAAGTTAGCTATTGTGACTTTGCTTTTGATGGGATTGTCTCCGATTGTTTTCGGGTTGTCTTTTCTGGATAGCAAAGATGTCCCTATGGCTGCGGGCTTCGCTATGGCCGTTTATGGCTTTTTGCGGATATATAAGAAAATACCTTTGTTTAAGCTGCCGGATGTGATATTGACGATTGTCGGGATCGCTTTGGCCGTGAGCATTCGTGTCGGAGGATTGTTATTGCCTTTTTATTTTGCTGCCGGAGGTATTATGCTTTTCTTTTTCCGGAAGGATTTGAGAAAATCGCTCCTGAAAAGACCCTATAAATCTTTGGGCCGTTTTATTGGTATTGCTTTAGGGATTGTTGTTGTCGGTGTCGTATTGGGGTGTTGTGCTTACCCTAACTTTTTTTATGAAGGACCGGTTATGCATATAAAAAATGCCTTTAAGCTGGTGAAGGAGTTCAAACAACAGATACCGATGTTGTATGAAGGAGAGATCATAAGTTCGTTACATTTACCTGATTTCTATCTTTTAAAAAGCTATTTGACGACAATACCTCTTATTACCTGGGCGGGTATTGTATTGTTTGTTTTGCAAGCGAAAAAGGTATGGATGAATTATGACCGGATGGCTGTATTGTTTATTTTATTTACTCTTTTGTTTCCTCCTTTGTATATAACTTTGGGTGGTTCCAATATTTACAACGGTTGGCGGCATTCTTTGTTTATCTTTTCTTCTTTTGCCGTAGTTGCAGCGATCGGTTTTTACGAAACTTATTATAGCTTGAAAAATGCCCGCCTGCGTAAAGGTTTTGTCTTGGCGGCAGTAATAGGGGCTATGCCGACGGCTTGTTGGATGGTCAATAATTCGAAATACTGCTACTCTTACTATAACGCATTGATAGCACAACCTTATCTGAATTATGATATGGATTACTATGAGACATCCTGTCAGATTGGATACGATTGGTTGGTAAAGAATGTGATTTCTAAATCCGATACTTTGGTGCGGGTCGGAGCGAAGAATATCACTGTGCCCAATTATCAGAAAGTCCGGAAATATAAAAACGCAGAAGTGCATCTGTGTTCTTTCAGAGGGTTTGCCGAATATGATTACGATTATATCATTTTATCATTGCAATTTATTCCGGTTCAGGTATTGAAGACGTTTTTTCCTCCCCGGGGTGCGGTTCATTTGGAATATATAGAGGGACATCCGGTTTGCGCTGTTATAAAGAAAGAAAATAAATTCGATAGTGAGGGTATCCGGCAGCTTAAAATGGCTAATATTGACCGGGGAATGGAATTATTGGAAAAAGCTTATGCTTATAATCCTCAAAACTTTGGTATTTGGTTTTGGATGGGATATGGTTATTATTATCAGAAAGCGATAGAATTCTGGGGTAAATATCTCTCTTTCTGGCCGGGGTCGGCAGAGCAGAACGAAATAGCGCTTGTGTGTGCCGGACGGGCTTTTGTGGAACTGGGGATGTACGATCAGGCGATACAGATATTGAAACAGGCGGAAAATACGGTCCGTTCGGAAAATTACCGGAAATTCTTAATTACGAATCTAGGGATTGCCTATGCCCGGAAGAAAGTTTACCGGCAAGCAATTCCTTATTTGGAAAAAGCTGTTCAATTTTCACCGGAATTGCAGGGGCTGTTGTCCGAATGTTATAAACAACTTCAGAAATAGTGACAAAATGTAGATTATCGGGAACAAAAAAGTGAATTGACCGGTAATTGAGGAAATATTTTTTATTTTTGCCTAATATTATATTTGTTATCAGAATCAAAAATAGCTTAAATTTTACATAAAAGAATGCAGGCGGAAAAGAAGAATCTGACGATAGTCTGTTTTGCAGGAGCAGATCGGAAGCAGGAATGGGAAACGGGTTTCCCGGGATACGAAATGGTGGTGACGGGACCGGAGCTGGGGCAAAAGGAATATTCGGATTTACTGGAGAATATATCGTCAGATTATGTGCTTTGGGTTGACGGGCAGCGGTTGGAGATTGGGGCGGTGAAAGTTGTCGTGTCCCATGTGATGAAGCAGGAGTGGGGAAAAAGCATCGGATATATAGCAACCGATAAGCGGAAATTGTGGTTCGGTGCCATTCAGAATCTTTGGACAACCGATTCGGGTATTATTGATTCTCCTGTATTTTTCGGTGCTAAAGCGGCTTTTTTAAACGCTTACGGGGGACAGAAACTTGCTGGGAATACATTAAGGAGTATTGGTTACAGTTTGCAAAAAGTAAAACGGATAAGATTCTGTAACCTGGAGGGAATCGACTTGAAGAAAAAAAATATGCCGGAAAAGATCAATAAAGGGATGCTCTGGGGTAATTATTCTTTTCGGATTCCGTTTCAATATTTGATTTCCGGTGATTTTTTCCGCTATTTTTTCCGGGTTTCGGGTAAGCCGCAGCGGGATATGGTTTACCGGATGGGAATCATCTTGTTTGCTTGCTTTACTTTTTTATATATGCCTTATATCAGTCGGGATTACGGGGTTACAGGAGATGAATTCCCGGATCATCAGCATACGGCTTATGTATTGGATTATTTTGCCAAAGGGGATACGACTGCTTTGTTTCAGCCTAAGACTACGCTTCATTTATATGGTATTTCCATGCAGGTGGTTGCAGGCGCCATTTGTCGTTGGTTTCATATCGATAATTATTACGAAGCCCGGCATGTGGTTTGTGCTTTAAACGGAGCATTGGGTGTGTTGTTTGTCGGGTTGGCAGGCTTGCGTTGGGGAGGAGGTTTGTGTGGGTTTTTGTCTATTTTGTTGATGTTTTTTACCCCCCGGTTCTTCGGACATAGCATGAATAATCTGAAAGATATTCCATTTGCTACGGGGTATATTATTTCTCTTTATTATACGATCCGGCTGTTTGATTTTTATCCCCGTTTCCGGATACGGGAATTACTCGGTCTGGTGCTTGGGATTGCTTTGGCTCTGGGAACCCGTTCCGGGGGATTGATTCTGTATCCGATGTTGTTTATGTATGCAGGATTTTTTTATGTCGGTCGGTACGGGATGAAAGAGTTTTATAAGTTCGGGAAATACCGTCAGGCTGTCGGGCGTATTGTTGTCGTATTGCTTGTGGTGGTTGTGTTGAGTTATATTCTAGCCATTGCTTTATGGCCTTTTGCTTTGCAGAAGCCGCTTTCAAATGTGTTGTTATCGTTGAAGCAATTTACGAATTATAGTATAGGGCTCAAAACCATATTCGACGGAGAACAGATGATGTCGAATATGTTGCCTTGGAAATATGCTCCGAAATATCTGATGATAGCGATGCCGCTTGTCTCTTTACTCGGTTTTTTCGGTTATTGGATATATCTGATTGTAAAACGTAAGGAATTTACACTGGTATCCTATTTCTTTTTATTTGCGACGATATTCCCTGTATTCTGGGTAATTTATAAGAATTCAAACTTGTATGGCGGTATCCGGCATTTGTTGTTTGTAATGCCTCCATTGGTTGTGATTGCCGGACGTTTCTGGCAGTTGTTGCTGGAAGGTATAAGAAATAAATGGGGTAAGATCGGTGTCGGAGCTGTTTTTATCGCAGGATTATCGTTGCCCGCCATACATATGGTGAAAAACCATCCCAATGATTATGTTTATTTTAATGAGGTTGTCGGAGGGCTGAAAGGGGCATACGGAGATTACGAGACGGATTATTACTACAATTCCCTGAAAGATGCCTACAATTGGTTTCACAAAAATGTGGATCTGCCTAAAGACCGGAAAACAACGATCGTTACAAACCATATCAATATTCTGAAATATTATTTCAGGGCAGATACGAATGTGAATGTTATCTATAGCCGGTATTATGAGAAATATGCCAAGGATTGGGATTACGCTATGTTTGCCAATGTGTATATTAACCGGTATCAGTTGAAAAACGGACTTTTCCCGCCGCAGGGAACAATTTATACGCCGGAGGTCGATGGTTTCCCGATGACAGCCGTTATAAAGCGGCAAGGGAAGGAAGAACTTGCCGGATTTAAGCTGGAAGCTGAAAGAAAGTATGATCAGGCGTTGGAGGTATTTAAAGCGTATGTGGAAAAATATCCCCAAAATGAAGAAGTGTTGTCCCGGATAGCAAAACTTTCGTTTTTGACCAATAACCTGGAACAGGCAGAGGCCTATGCTAAAAAGGCTTTGGCTTTACACCCGTCATTGAATGAAGCGTTGTATATGCTGGCGTTGACCTATATTCAGGAGAACCGGTTGCAGGAAGCGATGGGCGCTGCACAAGCGATTGTAAACGAGAACGCTTTCTCTGTGGATGGGCTTTATTTGAAAGCTTTGATTTCAAGTAAAATGGGGAATCAGCAGGAGGCGATAAATCAGATCAACAGGGCTTTGTCGATACGTCCGAATCATGTTAACTCTCTGGCATTAGGTGGAGATATTCTGTTCCGCTACGGAAATTATCAGAGTGCGGTGAATATTTATAACCGTTTGTTGCAGGCCAGAGGGGATGTGAATGATTTGGTGAGGTTGGCAGATTGTTATTGCCGCATGAAGGCATACGGGAAGGCCGAGCAATTGCTGAAGAAAGTAGAGGAAGTGCAGCCTGGATTCCTGCCGGCCGCCAAAGTATGGTTGCGGATAATGATACAACAGGAAAATTGGAACGGTGCAGCGGCATTGTTGAAACAATTGGAGCCGATAAATAATGATCCCGAAATTTTTGTTTTACGTGCTCTGTATCTGTATGGAACCGGGAAACAGGGGGAAGCCATTCAGTCGGTCAATAAGGCAATGCAGATGGATCCGGAGAATCTGGAAGCTGCTGCATTGAGTAAAGGATGGCAGAAAAGGGCAGGGTAATCGGCACAAATGAATCGCTATGTCAATCACAATAAGAGAATTAGGAGCAGGACTGTATTCTAAATACCGCAATCTGATATTGTATGGAGTTATCGGCGTGTTGAGTGTATCTATCGATTTTGCCGTATTTGGGGTACTGACTTATTTTTTCCCGGATTATTACATATTGGCTAATGTCATCAGTGTCAACTGCGGTATTATCAATAGTTTTTTGTTGAACCGGCATTTTAATTTTAAAGTGAAAAACAAATCTGTTTTTCGTTTTATGATATTTTATGTTGTCGGGATCATGGGATTGCTGATCAGTTCCGGGTTGTTGTATTTGATGGTCGACCTGGGAAATATGAACTTGCTGATATCGAAAGGGGCTACCATTTTTGTAGTCACTCTCTTTCAGTTTATTTTGAATAAAAATGTTACATTCAGACAAAATGGATAAGTTGTATATTGTCATGCCGGCTTACAATGAAGAGGCTAATATAAGAACTGTTGTAGAACAATGGCATCCGGTGGTGGAACAGATTGGAGAAGATTCCAGGGTGGTTATTGTGGATGATGGCAGCAAAGATGCGACTTACCGGGTTTTGGAAGAGTTGAGGGCCACTTATCCTCAATTGATCGGCCTTACGAAAAAGAATTCGGGACATGGTTCTACTTGTCTGTATGCATACCGTTATGCGATAGAACAGGGGGCCGATTATGTTTTTCAGACCGATTCCGACGGACAGACCGATCCGGCAGAGTTTACGTCATTTTGGGAACAACGGGCCGATTATGATTTTTTGATAGGCGCCCGTAAAGAGAGACAGGACGGATTCAGCCGGGTTGTTGTAACTAAAGTATTGAAACTGGTTGTGATGTTTATATTCGGCCGGGTGATTGAAGACGCCAATACGCCTTTCCGCTTGATGCGGGCTTCTAAATTGGCTCTTTTGCTGAAAGAGATTCCGCAGGACTTTTTTCTGGCCAATGTATTGGTCAGCGTACTGGCTGTTTCCGAAAATATGAAGACCCGATGGATACCGATTACTTTTAAGCCTCGTCAGGGGGGTGTTAACTCTATCAATCTGAAACGAATAATGAAAATCGGTATAAAATCGGTAAAGGATTTACGGAAGGTGAAGAAGGATATAAGAAATAAGCAGAAATCCTGAAAAGTAGTATTTATACCCAAATTTGATACGGTGAAATGCCTTAATTTTGCATATTGTAAGTAATATGCATTCAAGTGAAGACATTAGAAATGACCGATTATGTTCTGGAATCCCGCTGTTGTGGAGAGAAGTTCGAGGATAGAGACTGGGCTCTGGATTGTCCGAATAAAGACGGCGCAGCTTTGATTTTTGCGCAATATGCCAAGAAACAATTAGAGGTAAAGGATTATTTACCGGGACTTTATAAGTTCTCGGACTGGTTGCCTATTTGCCGGATATTGGAAGGATCGGGTGCTCCGGTAACTTATAAAAGTGAAGGACTGGCCCAAAAGCTGGGTTTATCAAGGCTATATATTACTTTCAATGGTTACTGGCCGGAAAAAGGAGCCTTGATGATGACCGGTGCTTTTAAGGAATGTGAGGCTTATACGGTATGTGCCCGCACGAATAATCATTATGACGATAAGATAATGGTGGTCGCTTCGGCAGGAAATACGGCCCGGGCTTTTGCCCGTGTATGTTCGGAGAATAATATTCCCCTTTTATTGTGTATTCCGGAAGATTGCAACGATGCCATGTGGGCTGCCCGTCCGCTGAATCCTTGTGTAAAAGTTGTGGCAACGGCCAGTGGCAGTGATTATTTTGATGCCATACGTCTTTCCAATATTATTTGTGAGATGGGAAACTTCTATCCTGAAGGAGGAGCCAAAAATGTAGCTCGCCGGGACGGGATGGGAACGACAGTACTGTCTGCCGTAACCACGATAGGACGAATACCGGATTATTATTTTCAGGCAGTCGGTAGTGGAACCGGAGCGATAGCTGCCTGGGAGGCCAATAAACGTTTTATTGCCGATGGACGTTATGGTAAAAATCTGATGCGTCTTATGGTTTCGCAAAATGTACCTTTTACTCCGATATACGATGCCTGGAAAGCAGGTTCCCGGGCCTTATTGTCTGTGGATGACGAGGTGGCCCGTCAACAGGCGGGGGAAATATGTGCTAAAGTACTTTCTAACCGGAAACCTCCATATTCTGTAAAAGGAGGGTTGTTCGATGCTCTGACGGAAACCAAAGGAGATGTCTGGGTGGCGACTAACGAAGAAGCCCGTGAAGCAATGGAATTATTCCGGACACTGGAAGGTGCAGATATTGAACCGGCAGCGGGAGTGGCAACTGCAAGCTTGATTAAGGCTGTAAAAGAAGGAAAAGTTAATAAGGAAGCAGTGATTATGCTGAATATTACGGGTGGGGGAATACAACGGTTTAAACGGGAACATAATTTGGTTTATAAGAAACCGGATTATGTGTTTCCGATAGATGCAGAACCCGGATTTATAAAAGAAAAAGTAGCAGAATTATTTGGATAAATCAGTCGGGTGATTCCGGCTGTCCGATAAGATAAATCATAGTAAACGTCAAGCGGTTGCTATGATTTTTTCTTTTATTGTTGGGGAATATATTATATATTTGCGGGATAAGGATATATCAGGGAAATGTAATGCCTAATGCAAGATTAAAGAGATTCGGAACATTAGAATTTTATTACGCAGTTTTGCGAAGAGACTGGCGTAAAAAGGCGATTGTTTGGGAGTCTTTTCTGAAAATAGTGGCCATACTGGTTGTTTCAATAGATCGTTTTATAAAAGATGCCGGCGCAGTTTCTGCTGCGGCTTTGACATTTTATTCTGTTTTGTCTTTTATCCCATTCGTTGCTTTGGCTTTGGGAATAGCTAAAGGTTTCGGTTTAGGAACTGTTTTGGAAAATCAACTTCATGAACAGACATTGGCCAATACCCAGATTGTCGATTTTGTATTGAATTTTGCCAATCATGCCCTGGAGAATATGAAAGGTGGGTTGGTTACCGGTCTGGGGATTGTTTTTTTGCTGTGGGCTGTCGTTAAAGTGCTTGGGAATACCGAGTTGGCTATGAACAGGATATGGGGAGTACAGAAAGGGAGAGGTGTTACCCGGAAATTTACGGATTATCTTTCCATCATGTTTATCGCCCCTATTTTGGTTATATTAATCAGTAGTATCAACGTCTTTATGACATCGAATCTGCAGGCTATTGCCATGGAAGAAGGTTTCTTGAGCTATGCCGGTTCGTTGATGATTTTTCTGCTTAAATTGCTGCCTTATTTATTGGTGTGGTTGTTGTTTATTTTTCTGTACCGTTTTATGCCGACCACTCCTGTTAAATTGAAACATGCCGTTGTGGCCGGTATAATTGCCGGAACCGTTTATCAGGTCGTTCAATGGTTTTACATCCGTTTTCAGATCGGGGTCAGTTCATATAATGCCATTTATGGGAGCTTGGCTGCATTGCCGTTACTATTGGTGTGGCTGCAACTGAGTTGGAGTATTGTTTTGTGGGGAACGGAATTGTGTTATATTTTGAGAAACCGGCATTTTCTGTACATGTCGCCTGTTGAACGTGAGAATAAATGGATTGAAAATATCGAATTGTCGGTCAATATACTCAAATATATTGCAGACGAATATTTGAAGAATAACGGTGGTCCCAGCTTGGAAATGATTAGTAAAAAATTGAGAATCAATATGAATAAATTGCGGGTGGTTTTGCAGGATATGGCCGATAAAGGAATTTTAGCGCAAGTGGAAGAGGACGATGACATTTTTTATTTGCCTCTTGTGGATTTGCATAAATTATCCCTGGCAGATGTCATTATCCGGTTGTCGTATATCCGTAATCATGCTGAAGAAAAATGGGAACGGCGTTTTATTCAGGCCATTAACCGGGAATTCGGGGATGAAAAGTTTGCTTGACGAAAGCATAGAGTATACCCTACGCCGGGGGACTTATTTGGTATTTTGAAATAAAAATGATATATTGTGCTCAAATTTGAAAATTATGCGGAAAAAGATTGAGTTGGAATATATTTTTTCATCCTCTGTAAAAGTTTTATTCTCTCGATTAAGTACAGCTCCTGGTTTAGCAGAATGGTTTGCGGACGATGTATTGCAGAGGAATGGAAAGTTTGTCTTTATTTGGAACGGTGTAGAGCATATAGCTTCTTTAATCGATCAAAAACCGAACGTTTTTGTTCGTTTTCATTGGGAAGATACGCAGGAAGATGAATATTTCGGATTTGATATACAGGTGCAGCCTTTGACAGAAGATGTGGCATTGATTATCACTGATTTTGTAGATCCGGAAGACGAAAATGATGCCATTGAATTGTGGAATAAACAAATCGAAATACTGCATCGTACATTGGGTGCATAATACTTTCCTGATATTGTATTTGACCGGTATGTACCGGATTAAAATGGAGAGCGTAAATTATCCTGGATTGAAATCGCAGATTTTAAAATTTTAGTTATTCCATAACCCAACCTGTCTGTATTTGAAAAAATTATGAAGGGGCGATTGGGGATCTGATATTTTATAAACGTTGCGACTCGGTAACTTTATATAGTTTAAAATCCGATATCAATTGCGTTTATCCATCAATTTGAGATTTACAATCTAAAATTTGTAATTTAATTGTACATTTGCAACTGGAAAAATGAAAGTTTGTAGATGAAGAAGTTACATATATTCATGCTAAAAAGCTTTAGCGGACCTTTTATTGCGACATTTTTTATCAGCATGTTTGTGCTGTTGATGCAGATGTTGTGGCGTTATATAGATGATTTGGTGGGAAAAGGGTTGGATTTTTCAGTGATCGTTGAAGTTTTGTTTTATTTTTCCTTGTCTTTGATACCGATGGCCATGCCTTTGGCTGTATTGCTTTCTTCAATTATGACTTTCGGGACGCTGGGCGAAAATTATGAATTGATCGCATTGAAGTCAGCCGGAATTTCATTGTATCGGATCATGTACCCTTTGATTGTATTTATTGTCTTTCTGACTCTTTTTGCCTTTTTCTTTTCAAACAATATATTGCCGGTAGCGAATCTCAAAGCCGGTAGTCTGTTATATGATATCAGGCGGCATAAGCCGGAAGTGTCTTTTAAAGAGGGGATTTTTACAAACGACCTGGAAGGGTATAGTATTAAAATCGACAGGATCAATAAGGAAACCGGTATGATGTACAATATGTTGATTTACAATCATAAAGTTGTACCGGGAAATTATGAGGTTACCAAGGCTGATTCCGGGATGATGCTGACCCACCCCAACAGCAATGTAATGGAATTGATATTGTATCATGGAAATACATATACGGACGAAGGGATGAAGCCGGGCAATCGTAAGACTTTTCCTTTCAGACGGCTACAATTTGAAAAACAGAGTGTTCTGATTGAATTACCCGAAAATGAACTGAAACGAACGGATGAAGATTTGTTTAAATCTTCTATTATGCTGAATCTGAATCAGCTGCAATATATGATCGATTCTTTACAGAAAACGGTGAACGCCCGGAAAAATGAAGACACAAGACGGCTGTTGGCGGCCAATTATCAGAAAAGCAAGAGCCTGAATGCACAGAAAGACAGTATATATCAGGCAGAGTCGAAAAATCAGACACAGGACATAGACAGTTTGTTCCGGAGCTTTGATCCGGAAGAACAGCAGCGCGCTGTCGGAAATGCCTTGCAATATGCCCGGGATGTAAAGATGAGCGTACAAAGTAGTCGGGATTATACCCTGCGGCAGGAAGAACAAATCCGGAAAAATCAGATTGAATGGCACAAAAAATTTACACTTTCTTTTGCTTGTTTTATCTTCTTTTTTATCGGGGCTCCATTGGGAGGAATTATCCGGAAAGGGGGACTGGGTATGCCTGTCGTCATTTCCGTACTGCTTTTTATTATCTATTATATCATCAGTATGATCGGCGAACGGTCGGCCCGTGAAGCCGTTATCGGCGTTTGGTTCGGCACCTGGTTGTCTTCTCTCATTTTGTTGCCGTTAGGTGTTTTGCTGACCTACAAATCCGTGACAGATTCCGAGATTTTAAACGGGGAAGCTTATATGAACTTTATCAAGAAAATAGGAGATTTTTTCAAAAGAAAACGAGCATGATTCTTCATAAATTACGTATTGTTTATATGGGAACACCCGATTTTGCCGTGTTACCTTTAAAAAAAATGGTAGAAGCCGGATTTGAGATCGTAGGGGTTGTGACCAATCCGGATAAGCCCGCGGGACGTGGACAAAAGTTACAGGAGTCGGCCGTAAAGCAATATGCCCGTGAAGCCGGCTTAAAAATATTACAACCGGAGAAATTCAGAGATGAGGCTTTTTTAGCTGAATTGAAAGCTTTGAATGCTGATCTGCAAGTTGTTGTCGCTTTTAAAATGTTGCCGGAAGTTGTTTGGAATATGCCCCGTCTGGGAACAGTGAATTTACATGCTTCGCTTTTGCCGGATTACCGGGGAGCCGCACCGATCAATTGGGCGGTGATAAATGGAGAGAAATATTCAGGGGTAACGACATTTTTATTGAAACACGAGATAGATACCGGTAACATCATATTCCAGCAGAAAGTAGATATTTCCGATACGATGACAGCAGGAGAGTTGCACGATATGTTGATGGAGACCGGGGCAGAATTACTGCTGAAGACTGTTGAGGCCATGGAAAAGAATGATTTTCCGGCATTGGACCAAAAGGATTTGCTGAAGGGAAGAACTCCCCAGGCAGCACCTAAGATTTTCAAGGACGATATGAGAATAAAATGGGATGAAGAGATTGACCGCATATACAATCTGATTCGGGGATTATCGCCGTATCCTGCCGCGTGGACTGAACTGGAAAATGAAAGGTCGGGAGAGAAGTATGTATTAAAAGTATTTACGACTGAAAAAATTTGCCGGGAACATGCCAATACTCCCGGTAGTTTTGAGACGGATGGGAAAAATTTTGTGGATGTATTTGTAAAACACGGGATCATTCGACTGAAAGAAATACAGTTGTCCGGTAAAAAACGGATGACAATAGAGGAATTTTTGCGGGGATTCAAACTTCATGAATATCGGTTTTTATAGATATCAGGTTTTAAAATTCACGTCTTCACAAGTTAATCTTAAGCTGGGACGAGGTCTTTTGCTTTCCTTTTTTGCCTTTGAAATTGTCTCTTTGAAATTGTCCGGCATCAGCTTTAACTGCCGGTCCTTGTTTTTCTGTTCAAAAAGTCTTTTTGTATTTATGTGAATTTCAGTATATTGA